>Ga0257125_1000068_pt1 | contig 152862 bp, 174 predicted proteins | sample SI106_200metaG_FD_190183 | JGI IMG/M metagenome (GOLD analysis project Ga0257125, IMG submission 190183) | Marine microbial communities from Saanich Inlet, British Columbia, Canada - SI106_200 | ecosystem: Environmental > Aquatic > Marine > Inlet | place: Canada: British Columbia | collected... | reverse complement strand
CGAGGGACAAGTTAAAGAAAAACTTGTAGGTAAAGGTTGGCAAGAAGGCATGGTTAACAAATTTCTCGGGAAGAAATAAAGTTGTTTTGTAAAATGAATAAGAAACCAATTATTTTAACTTTTATTCTAATGTTAGTGATTATTGCTGTTTCAATTTTTTTATTCATTTATTTTGAATCAGAACTTTTACAACTTATTGTTTTAATCGTCTTGATTTTATCAGTTTTATCTTTTGCCGGATATTTTTATTGGCACTCTTTTGGAAAGGCAATTAAACTGAAAAAAATGTTGAGACATGCAGAATTATTGTTTAAAGAAGGTTCAGAAGAAATAAAAGATTTTTATTTACAAATTTATCATCATTACTTAACACTTCCTGAGAAACATAAACCTAACCATTATTCTAAAGTTGTTCGTTTAAGAGAAAAGATTGCTGGTCAATTAAAAACGGAGAAAGAGATTAAAGAATTACTTGATGACCATGATCCTGGCAACCTTAAAGAACGGAAAAAGAAATATTTGAACCTTCAACATCACTATCATCAATTACCTGAAAAAGTACAACAGAAGTATTATCATCATTTAGTACATCTTAAAGATCAGCTGGAAAGGGGGAAATGAATTCTAATTAATAGAAAACTATATAAAACACTTTAATTAAGAATATTTCATAAATATATGGAGTGTGTTTACAATGGAAATAAAAGACCTTAAACCAAATGCAGGAAATGTTGATTTAGTTTTAGAAGTAGTTGATAAAGAAGAACCCCGAACTTTTGAAAAGTTTGGTAAATCTGGTAGTGTTTGTAATGTTAAAGTTAAAGACGAAACTGGAACAGTAAAAATGACTCTTTGGAATGAAGATATTGAATCTGTTAAAGTAGGAGATAAGATTCACTTACAAAACGGTTGGTGTTCAGAGTTTAGAGACGAACTACAAATTTCTTCAGGAAAGTTTGGGAAAATTGAAGTTGTGGAAGCAATGGAAAATAATACTGTTCTGACTAACGATCCAAATATGTTGAATCCTCAGATGCCGGAAGGTAATGAAGGACCCGATAGTGAAGAAACTGTTGAAGAGGAAGTAGTCGAATAAGATCATGAAATTAAAGCCTAGCTTAAGACAAAAAAAGAGGTACGTTGTTTTTGAAATAGTTGCAGACAAAAAGTTCTCTCCTTTAGAAGTGCAAGAAGAAGTAGAAAGAGTGATGAAAGAATTTTTTGGTCAACTAGGATTAAGTAAAGCCTCTCCTTTGTTTTTGAAAGAAAGGTTTGATCAAGAGAAACAAAGATTTGTGGTTAAAGTTAACCATAAACATGTTGACGAATTGAAAGCGGCTTTAACTTTAAGCAAAAGTATTAAAAACACTCCTGTAATTATTAAATCTATAATTACATCTGGCATTCTGAAGAAAGCCAGTTTAAGATTATAAGAGGTAAATAAAATGAATAAACAAATGGTAGATAAGATGGGTTATGATAGATCCATTACTATGTTTTCTCCTGACGGAAGATTATTACAAGTAGAGTACGCTAAAAAAACTGTTAAGCAAGGTTCAACCGCAATTGGTTTAGCTTGTAAAGATGGTGTTGTTTTAGTTGCTGATAAAAGAGTAACTTCAAAATTATTGGTGGCCGAAGCGATTGAAAAAATGTTCAAAATTGATGACCATATTGCAGTTACTGCTGCTGGAATAATTTCTGATGCTCGTGTTTTGGTTGACAGAGCACAATTAAAAGCGCAACAACATTCTGTAACTTACGATTCAAAGATTGACGTTTTATCAATTGTTAAAGATATGTGTGACTTGAAACAAATTTGTACCCAGTCAGCCGGTTTAAGGCCGTTTGGTGTCTCTTTATTAGTTGCTGGTGTAGAAGAAGACGGAATTATTAAATTGTTCTTAACAGAGCCTTATGGCCTCTACTTTCAATATCAAGCAGCAGTTATCGGTGAAGGTGAATCTGAGATCGAACCTATTCTTCAAAAGAAGTATAAACCAAACATGTCTGTTGATGATGGGATTAAATTTGGTCTGGGCTTGATGAAAGATTTTTTGAAAGCAGAATTTAATTTTGACCGTGTTGATGTTGTAACTGTAAGAGCTAGTAATAAACGATATACAAAGTTAACCAATGATGAAATTAAAGGATTGATGAAGTAGATGGCAGAGAAACTAAACCTAGCAAGAATCAAGAAGTTCGGTGAGAACTTTGAAATATCTGTAGATCCAGATTTGGCACTAAAATTCAAGAACGGAGAAATTAGAGATGTTAGAGAATGTTTACAGTCTGAACAAATTTATTCTGATGCCAACAAAGCTTTAGTAATTCCTTCTGCTAAATTACAAGAAATTTTCAAAACAGATGACCCGTTAAGAGTTGCAGAAATAATTATTAAAGAAGGAGAAATCCAATTAACTGCTGACCATAGAAGTAAAGAACGTGAACAAAAACTTAATCAATTGATTCATATGATCAGTAAACAAGCAGTTGATCCTCAATCTGGATTACCTCATCCTCCAGCAAGAATTGAAGCGGCTTTAGAAGAAGGGAAAATCAGATTAGATGATCATAAATCTGTAGAATCACAGTTTGATGATATTGTTACTAAGTTAAGGCCAATCATTCCAATTAGTATTGAACAAAAAGTTTTGCAGATAACTATCCCTGCAACATTTGTTGGTAAAGCTAATGGAGTTATCAGAAGTAATAAAGTTCTGGGAGAAGATTGGCGTACTGATGGTTCTTGGTCTGTTAAAGTAGAAATCCCTGCTGGATTTCAAGAAGAGTTTATTGATAAGTTGAATTCTATTACTTCTGGTCAAGTTGTGATTGAAGTTTTGGAGAATTAATTTTCTATAGTAAACTTTATAAAGTTTGATTCTTTTTAGATATCAATTGATACTTAAAATGGGAACTGCTACACTACAATATGATGAAAATGAACTTTTAGAAAAAACTGAAGACCAAACTAAAAGATATCCTAACTTAAATACAGTTTTAATGGTAGAAACTTTTCTGAAAAAACATCGAGATCTGCCGATAAAGATTTCTGATATAAAAAAACAACTTCCTCGGAAAGTAATGCATCAAACTTTGCAGGTTGTTTTAGAATATCTTTGGAAAAGTGGAAAAATAATTTATGGTCCAAAAGGAGTACAGTGGATTTATTCTGAACCAGAACATTTAAAGAAAATGTTTAAAGATACTTTAGAGGTTTAAAGAAATGTTTTTAGGGAAAGAAGTTAGGGTTTTGTTGAAAGGGCAAGCTAAAGAAAGTTTTCTTGAGTTAAAGAAAAGAACGGATAAAGAAGCACAAAGTTTAATTAATTCTATTCAAAGAGTAAAAAATATTCTTAAGGATAACCCACAGTTTGGTGATCCAATTGCTAAGAGATTAATTCCTGGAAAGTTTAAAGCAATGGGAATTAAGAATTTATATCGTGCAGAACTGTCTAATTATTGGAGAATGCTTTATACTATCGAAGGAACAAGAGTAGAAATATTTCTTTTTGTTTTAAGTATTGTCGATCATAAACAATATGATAAATTGTTTGGGTATAAAGGACGTTGATGTTTTGAAGAGTTAGTTTCTTAGTTTCTCAAAACAACCAACAAATTTATAAAAAACAAGCGTATTTTGCATAAAAGTGAGAGAAAAAAATAAAAGGAGATATCCGTTCGAATTCTCACAATATCGAATAACGGATATAGATATAAAAAATGAGTAATATATTAAAAAATGATCGGGAAGTAGTTATACCGGGAGAATGTCTTGCAGAAGGCATGGATTATCTGCCAGGAGATAACACTTACAGAGAAGGAGAAAAAATTTACTCCAAAATTTTAGGATTAGTGGGAGTTGCAGGAAGAGTAATGAAAATTACCCCTCTATCAGGACCATACTTACCTAAGACAGGAGACAAAATAATTGCCCAAGTATTTGACATTACTATGTCTGGCTGGCGATTTAAAACCAACACTGCTTATTCAGCAATGATGAATGTTAAAGACGCATCTTCAAGATTTATCAAAAGAGATGAAGATTTAAGCAAGATTCTTGCGATTGGAGATTATGCAGTTGTAACCATTACCAAAGTAACTTCACAGAACTTGATTGATTTAACCATGAAAGAACCTGGATTACACCAAGTTTCAGGTGGAAGATTAGTTAAAATTAATTCTCAAAAAGTTCCAAGAATTATTGGTAAACAAGGCAGCATGATTTCTTTAATTAAAGATAAAACAGGCTGTAACATTACTGTTGGTCAAAACGGAATTGTTTGGATTAAAGGCGATTCTGATAAAGAATTATTGGCAGAGAAAGCAGTAAAAATGATTGAAGCAAGATCACATGAAGAGGGTTTAACCGGTAAAATGGAGAAATTCTTAAGCGGAGGTGCTTCACAATGACTTACACAGAAAGAGTAGACGGAAGAAAATTTGATGAACTTCGTCCAATGGAAGCTAAAGCTGGAGTAATTCCTAACGCTGATGGTTCTGCTTTAGTTAAAGCTGGTAAAACTACTGCTTATGCAGCTGTTTACGGACCAAGAGAATTGTTTCCAAGATTTAAACAAAATCCTAAAACTGGTATTGTTAGATGCCATTATGGAATGATGCCTTTTTCTGGTAGTGGAGAAAGAATCCGGCCAGGAAATAGTAGACGATCACAAGAAATTGCAATGGTAATGGAAAAATCATTAAATGCAATGATTGATTTGAGTGCATTTCCAAATGCAGTAGTTGACATCTATGTTGATTTACCTCAAACTGATGCTGGAACTCGATGTGCAGCAATTTCTGCCGCATCTATCGCTTTAGCAGACGCAGGTATTCCAATGAAAGATATGATTTCTTCTGTAGCTGTGGGAGAAGTTGACGGTACTGTTGTGGCTGATCTTTCTTATGATGAAGAAGCTTACGATGCTATTGTTTCAGATATTCCTGTAGCAATGACTCATAACACTAAAGAAATTACTTTGTTGCAAATGGACGGAGAAATTTCTAAAGAAAATTTAATGAAAGCTTTAGAAATGGCGAAAGTTGGAACAGAGACAGTTTACGAATTACAAATGAAAGCTTTGAAAGAAAAGTTTTCAAGGAGTGATTAAAATGATAAGTAATAAAGAAACAATCTCAGTATTGGCTAAAGAAGGTAAGAGATTAGATGGTCGAGGATTACTTGACTATCGTCAACCTATTCAGCTTGAAACTGGTATCTCTTGGACTGCAGAAGGTTCAGCTAAAGTTCAAATTGGCGAAACTGTAGTTATGGCTGGTGTAAAGTTAAGTCTTGAAAAACCATACAATGATACTCCTGATCAAGGTGGCATTATGATTAATGCTGAACTTTTACCTTTATCAAGTCCAGAATATGAATCAGGTCCACCTGGAATTAAAGCTATTGAATTAGCAAGAGTTACTGACAGAGGAATTAGAGAAGCGAAAGCAATTGATATGAAAAAATTGTGTGTAACTCCTGGTGAAAAAGCTTGGTTTGTAATTATTGATATTGTTACTATTAACGATGCAGGAAATCTTTTTGATGCCGCTAGTTTAGCAGCTTTGACTGCTTTGAAAGCAGCTAAATTTCCTGAAGTTGATCCAGAAACAGGAGCAATCAATTACAAAAAGAAAACTGATCAGGGTTTACCTTTACTTAAAGAACCTTTAGCAGTTACTGTTTACAAGATTAACGGGCAATTACTTGTTGATCCAACAACTCAGGAAGAGCATGCTTATGATGCTCGATTAACTGTAGCTTCTGATGATAATGGTACAATTTCTGCAATGCAGAAAGGTGGAGAAATGCCTTTAACAATTGAAGAAGTTGGTAAGATGGTTGACATTGCTTTGGATAAAGCTAATTTTTTAAGAGCTGAAGTGGAGAAAGTTGTAAAATGAACACTGAAAACTATACTAAGTATGAGAAAGCGAGAATGATTGGTTCTCGTGCCTTACAGCTAAGTATGGGTGCACCTTTTTTAATCAAGTTATCTGAAGCGGAATTGGAAAAGATTAAGTTTAATCCGATTGAGATTGCTATACTTGAGTTTGATGAGGGTGTCTTACCATTAACTGTAAAGCGGCCACTTGCTGGCGCTAAATAAACTTTTTATTTTTTTAATCTTTTTTTAAAATGGAAAATACAATCACAAAAGAAAAATTAGAAAAGTACTTCTCGATTACTAAAGAAGCGTTAGAGATGGCTAAAGATAAGTTCGATCAATCTCGCTTAACTGAAGCGGAAGATTTCTTTGATATGGCTTCTCGATATTATTCAGATGCTGGACACTTTAGGGATAAAGAAGATTGGGTTTTGGCATTTGCCGCTTTGAATTATGCCCATGGTTGGTTAGATGCTGGTGCTAGAATAGGCTTGTTTCAAGTTAAAGATTCAAGGTTGTTTACCGTAGATGATTAAACATCTAGTTTATATAACTACTCAAAAGTAACAATTAAACCGAAACATTTATAAATGACTTTAGTTATTGTTCTTATATTATAAGTAAAGAGGTTCTGGGTTTGTTTAAGAGGAGATAGAAGATAAAGATTATACCGTAAAACTCGGAGGAAAATATTAAAATGATTGTGCAAAAAGATTTTTTAAACAAATTAAAGGACTTCGGTCTAAATTCATATGAAAGTAAATTATGGGTGGCTTTATTGTCAAGAGGCGTTTCTACTGCTGGTGAATTATCTGACATTTCTAATGTTCCACGAAGCAGAGCTTATGACGTTCTAGAAAGTTTAGAGAAAAAAGGTTTCGTTATTGTTAAAGTTGGTAAACCTATTAAATATTTGGCTGTACCCCCTACTGAAGTTGTAGAGAGAGTAAAGAAAAAAGTAATGGAAGAAGCTAATCAGAGAAATAAAGTATTATGTACACTTAAAGAATCTGACGTTTTAGGGGAATTAACTACTTTACATACAGAAGGAATTAAGTTAGTTGATCCAACTGATAAGTCTGGTGCTTTCCGTGGAAGAGATAAAGTTCATGAACATTTGAACACTATGGTTAAGAACGCTCAAAGTTCAATCACTTTAATGATTTCTAAAGAAGGTTTGGAAAGAAAATATGACCTTTTAGCAGCACCTTTAAAGAAAGCAGTTAAGAAGGGCGTAAAAATTAATGTTGCTGTCCCTGCTAACGCTAACAAAACTATTCTTAAAGAATTATCTCAATTTGCAACAGTAAGTAATAATGTTAAAGGTAATGCTCGATTCTGTTTAGTTGATAACGAACAAATGTTACTTTTCTTAACAGATGATAAGAAAGTGCATAAGAGTTACGATTCAGCTGTTTGGGTTGAAGCACCGCAATTTATCAATTACTTCGGTTCTTTGTTTAACAAAGAAATGAAAGAATAGGTTTGATAAAATGTCATTACAAAGAGCTTATATTAATTGTCAGAGATGTTATGAATTAGTTAAACCACACGCTAATCAAACACATAGTGAAGCTGATAAAGAAGCAGTTATTAGAGAGATGGCTGAAGATGATCAACTTTATGAAGCTCGAAATGAAACTATGAAAGCTTTGGAAACAGTTGTTCAACGTATTGATTGCATGTTGCCTCCTAATTCCGAAATTTCTGATCCAGATCTTAGAAGTAATATTCACCATGAGCGTTCACAAGCTTCTTCGTTTTTAGATGCTTGTAAAGGTTGTGATTATAAATCTCCTACTATCGCTGATTTATTGGATATAGCAGAGGTTGATAAAACCCCACCTAATTATAATAAATAAAAGGTAAATAATAAAATGAAACTAAAAAAAACAATTTGTGTATTGGCAGCTGCTTTAAGTATTGGTGCAGCTGGATGTGGAAAAGCTCATTCAGAATATGATTTTGATGGCGAAATCAATGGGGACCAAGTTAAGTTTTCTACTGGTTATAAATTTCTTATTCCTGATAATAATTATCTTAATGTAGTTAGACAAGATGGGGCTTCGGTTCAATATTGTGATGAACGTTTTAGTAATCTAAAATTAGAAAAAGTTTGTATAACTCCTGTTGATGAGAAAAGAAAGTGTTATGAAAATGATGAAGTTGGAGAAGAAGCACTTGCAGAAGCTCAAATTCAATTTGACGATTATTTAACAACCATTCTTGATTACAAACAACAAGAATCTATGGAACTTATTAATAAAAAAAAACATGAGGAAAAAAAATGAAATTAAAAAAAACAATTTGTGCATTGGCAGCCGCTTTGAGTATTGGTGCAGCTGGATGTAATGGTCCTAAAACGGAAGCAGTTCACTTTCCTGAAAAAGGATGTTCATTTAATACTTATTATTTTACATTTCAAGATGATGAATTAGTGAGTGTAAATGCTCCTTGTGTTGAGAATTTTAACACTCGGACTTGTCTATACACCCCTGGAAATAAGGAGCAGTGTAAAGCTAGTGCTCCTTCTAGAGAAATAAGTTCTGAAGCAATAAACGGGTATCTTCGGATTTATGATGAAGGGAAGAAATAGTAAGTGCAGATTACAAAATAAAATAACTAAAAAAATGAAATTTAAAAAAACTATTTGTGCATTGGCAGCTGTTGTAGGTCTTGGATTATGTAGTGAAAATGTTTATAATAAAATACAACAAGAAAATAATGATCCCAATAAAAAGTACTTATTTGAAGGTACTATTGACAATGAAGATATTTGTTTTTACCGTACTCTTCCAATATATTCTTCAATTAAATATACTCTTATTATTGGTAGTGAAGATGGGAAAACAACTACATATAAAGATGAAGATGGTAATTTAAAAATCGAATCTTTCTGTGTTACAGATGAATTTGGTTATACTGGATGTTATCCGAAAGATGGTATTGGTGAATCTAGTATTGAAGATGCACAGAAAATATTTGATGATAGGTTAGAGAGAATAGTTGATTACAAAAAAAGATTAGCAGAACAAGCACAAAATAAAAAATGAAACTAAAAAAAACAAAAACTATTTGTGCATTGGCAGCTGCTTTAACTGTTGGTGGTTGTGGTATATTTGATAGTCCTGAAATAGAAAAGCCTTTTAAAGAAGATTATCAAATTCAAGGTGCTATGGTTATGAAAGAAAATTGTTCTTCTTTATATCTTGAAGATAAAGATAGAGATGGAAATGTAGATAGTATCTCTAAGAGGGGTCATGCAATATTCGTTGCTGAAAGTTATGGTGGAAAAATGATTGTGGATGAAGAAACTATCATCATGACTCCTGAAATGCAAGAAGCTGCGAATAAAGAATTACGAGCAGATAGAGAATTATCTTATCAAGTTCATCAAGCGTTATATAGTGCTCAGGAAAAAAACAAAACAAAATAATTATAAAACAAAATAATCTAATAAATAATAAAATGAATCTCGATCCAAACGAAAACAAATATGTTGCAAAATTAAAAGATGTGATGGAAGAATATCTTGTTAGTTTTGGTGGTAAAACCCTTTACGAAGATTTTGTTAAAACATTAAAATTAACTGATCCTGAAGAAGAAGTATTGAAAAAACATTTCTTTAATCCTTTTGATTTAGACCCTTCTCAGTTTACTAAAACCGATAAAACACATTTAAAAGAATTAATCTTTAAATATTATCGAAAAGATAAAGGGGAAGATTTAGAAGCAATTGAACAAACTGACAAATCATACCAAACAAATAATCCAAATATTGATTCTAACGAAAGTTTATGTGCAGAAAGATTAAAAAATCTTGTTGATGCTTGTATGGATCAGCCAGGCGATTATGACAATTATTTGAATTTAGTTGATAAATTAAAATTAACAGAAGAAGAAGAAAAAGTGTTAAATGACCATTTCCTTTTTTCTGATGAAGTTGATTATAATTCTCTTGATAATGAAACAGCATTAAAACGAATACTTGAAAGTTATCATGAATTAGAATGTAAAGTTATTGGATCAACAAAATCTTCTGATTTCCCTTTTAAAGGGGAATTAAAACTTTTGAAACAAGTAATGTACACTGAAGCTGAGATTATTCAACTTAGCGATTATTTACAACAAGAATAAACATAATTCTTAATAAAATGAATCTTAATCCAAACGAAAACGAGTATATTGGAAGATTAAAAGATATGATGGAATATTGTTTGGTTGATTCTTGTGTCAACACCATTTATGCTGAGTTTGTTAAAGATTTAAACTTAAATTCTGCTGAGGAAGAGATATTAAGTTTACATTTTTTTAGTCCTTTCGATTTAAATCTTTCTAGTTTAGATAATGATGATCAGAAAAATTTGGAAAACTTACTTTACAAATTTGTTCGTTCAGAATTAAAAAATGACGCGAAAAGAAAGAAAATTATAAGATAAATTAAAATAAGAAACCAAAACAAATTTAAACCCGAACTATTTCTTTTTAATTATGAATAATTATAAACAAGTTATTTTAGTAAGAGCAGATCTTAAGTTACCGAAAGGAAAATTAGCTGCTCAGTGCAGCCATGCTTCTGTTGACGCTGTCTTAAAATCAGATTCTAAATTAGTTAAAGCTTGGCGAGATGAAGGGATGGCAAAGATTGTTGTCAAAGTTAAAGATGAGAAAGAATTGATTAAATATTTTCAGTTAGCAAAAGATAGTGATTTAACCGCTTCTCTAATAACAGATGCCGGTCGAACTGTCATCGCACCCGGAACAAAAACTTGTGTTGGTATCGGCCCAGATGAAGAAGAGAAGGTCAACCATATTACTGGAGAATTAAGTTTATTGTGAATTCTATTATATAGTTTCCATTACCACTTTATATTTAAATGATTATTTTTTCTTTTTACTCATGTTAACTGAATCTGGTTTAACTCTTATTGCTGGGACGATGTTTAGTGGAAAAAGCACCGAACTTCTTAGAAGAATTAAAAGATTAGAGGCTTCTGATTATAACATTCAACTTTTTAAATCAAAAATAGATGATCGTTATGAATCAAATCATATTGTTTCTCATGATGGTTTTAAAGAAGAAGCTACTTATGTTATGTCTGTTGATGAGATGATTGCTAATCTTAAAGAAGATACTAATGTAATTGGTATTGATGAAGTACAATTCTTAGAAAGCGAAGTTGTTCAGTTTTGTGATCAACAAGCTAAAGATAAAATTGTTCTTGCTGCCGGTTTAATCAAAAATTTTCAGGATAACTATTTTCAGTTCAAAGATGAAAAGTTAGATATGTCTGAATTATTAAGAATTGCCGACCATCTTGTTTATTTAAATGCGGTTTGTACTTACAAAGAAAATGGTCACAGGTGTCGTAAAGAAGCAAATCGGGTTCAAAGGTTTGTTGATGGAGAGATTGCTCCTTTTGATGATGGTTCTGTTAAAGTTGGCGGCAAAGAAGCTTACCAACCAAGATGTCGTTCACATTTTGTTCAATATCAAGACGTTTTAAATCGTTTAGAATCTAGATTATAATTCTTCCACCACAACAATCTATATAAACAACTTTCTTTCTTTTTATTTCATGCTTTTACAGCAACTAAAACTTAACAACATTCGTTCTTATATAGATGAAACTATTAATTTTCAAGATGGTTCTACTCTTCTCTCTGGAGATATTGGTTCCGGTAAATCTACAATTCTTTTAGCAATCGAGTTTGCCCTCTTCGGAACCAGCAGGCCAGACTTGCCGGGAGAAGCGCTCTTAAGAAAAGGCGCCACGCAAGCTTCTGTAGAACTAACTTTCAAAATAAATGATAACGAGATTATCATTCAAAGAAACTTGAAGAAAGAACGAGATAATATTAAACAATTAGCAGGTTATATCATCATTAACAATACTAAAAAAGATTTAACTGCCGTAGAATTGAAAGCAGAAATTATTTCTCTCTTAGGTTATCCTGAAGAATTTGTAACTAAAAATAAGAATTATATTTTCCGTTATAGCATTTATACTCCGCAAGAAGAAATGAAATTCATTCTGCAAGACAATCCCGAAACAAGATTAGATGTTCTAAGAAAAATATTCAACATTGATAAGTATAAAAACGTGCGAGAAAACTTACAATTTTATTTGAAACAGATGCGGACAAATATTGCCATTCTTAAAACTAAAACCGAAGATTTTGAATTGGAAAAAGAAAAGTTAACTAACCTTTCTTTAGAAAAAGAAAAATTTGATTCCTCTTTAAACAATCTTCTTCCGGAATTAACTAAACTGAAAAAAGAGGTTGGATCACAAAGAGAAGAGTTAGAATTATTGGAAAAGAAACAACATCAATTTGTTGAACTTAAACAACAATATAAAACAGCAGGAACTTTACTTCAAGAAAAGAATCAACAATTGGAACAATTAAAACAAAAACAAGAACAACTTAACTTAGAGATTGTACAATTATCTTTGCCAGATTCAGATTTAGAACTTATTAATAAAGAAATTAGAAGTTTGGAAGAACAGAAATCTCAAGTATTTACAAAGAAAAGTTCTTTGCAAGAAAGATTAAATCAGTTACAAAGAAACATTAGTCAGAATCAGGAAGAAATCACTCAAGTTAAAGAAGGCCTTGCAAATTTAGATGATAAAGAGAAGTTACTGCAAGAACTAACTAATGAAGTCCAAAATAAAGAAACTTTGAAAAGTAAACATCAGCAGTTAGAAGAACTTTTAGAAAAAACTTCTCAATTAGTAACTAAAAATCAAACTCTTCTTTCTCAAGCTAATGAAATGAAAAGTAAAATTGTTTCTTTGGAAAATTGTCCAACTTGTTTGCAGAACGTTTCTAAACAACATAAACAAACTATTTTTGGTCAAGAAGAAGAGAAGATAAAACAATCTGAAAACCTTCTCTTTGAAATGAATAAAAAGAGATTACAAATTTCTGAACAGAAAGAAACAAACAAACAAAAGATTGAACTTCTAATCGAAAAAGAGAATCAGCTAACAAGAATCAAATTAGAACTTTTACAATTGAGTGAAAAGAAAGAAACCCTTGCTAATAAACAAGAGCAACTTAAATCTTGGGTGCAAGAAAATAATCAAATCATGCAGCAATTACAGGAATTAGGTCAAGATAATCTTTTAGAGGATATTAATGAACGGCTTGTCGCGCAAAGAAAAATATTGGATTTGTTTACCAAGAAAGAATATTTGAAAAAGAGTTTAGATGATTTAAAACAACAAACTAATCATAACCAACAACAGATTGATGAATTAAATAAGAAATCACAAGAGATTGAAATTACTTTAACTGATAGAATTGACCTAACTGAAACGATTAAAGAGAAGAAACATCTTTTCTCACAATTCTTAGAAGAAGAAAAGAAATTGTCCATCAAACAAGCAGAATTGCAAGCTAACTTGAATAATGTCTTAAAACTAGAAAAAGAATTACAAGAAAAAATAAACAAACTTACAGAACAAAAAAATCAGTTGACAAGATTGAAAGAACTTTATCATTGGCTGGAAAAACATTTCTTACAATTAACTTATACTATCGAAAAACAAGTGATGGTTAATATTCATCATTTGTTTAATCAACTATTTCAAGAATGGTTCTCGATGCTGATTGATGATGAAAATATTTATTCGAGATTGGATGATTCTTTTACACCAGTAATTGAACAGAACGGTTATGAAGTTTCTTTCACAAACCTTTCTGGCGGTGAGAAAACTTCCGCTGCTTTGGCTTATCGTTTATCTTTAAACAAAGTTATTAACGATGTTATTCAGCAGATTAAAACTAAAGATCTGCTAATTTTAGATGAACCAACGGACGGTTTTTCTTCTGAACAGCTGGATAAAGTGAGAGACGTTTTGGAAAAACTTAATCTGAGACAGACGATCATTGTTTCTCATGAAACTAAGATTGAAAGTTTTGTGGAGAATGTGGTTAGGATTAATAAGAGCGGACATGAAAGTAGGGTTATTTGAATATATTTTGGAATATAGAAACCTTTTAAAATAACCAGTTTAATCCATTAATTATGACTAATTTTTCCAATTATATTTTTCTTCAAAAGGTGATCCTCTTTGTCATTTGATGCTCATTTGATGCGGGAATATCTAGATTCTTTGGGTGATGATGAAGTTAGAGCAAATCTATTTCCGCATGAAGTTAAACCTGAAGAAGACCTTTTATTTCAGGAATTAGCAAATAGAGATTTCAATTCTACGGTTACCGATTTAGAACTAGATATTATGAATCCAGTAGTGAAGATTCTGTTAGTACAAACTTCTGTAGGTCATGCTCAGAATGGTCATGGGGAGTTCTTCAAGCATGCGATGGAAAATGGAGTTCCTGCATATGTTTATCCCCATTCAACAATTCCTGATATTATTAAAGCCGCTGGTTTGAATGTTCAAAAAACTAAAACTGCTCGAAGAAGATTGATTGATAATGTTTTCAAATGGGTTGATTCTACTCTTGAAGATTGTTTTAACAAGAATAATGATGAAAAATTATTAGTTTTTGATGGGGAACCTTTATTTGGAGTTAATTTTTTAGGGGATATACCTGTTTCTCCAAGATATGCACTTAAAGGAATGGTTCATGCCGCTTATATGGACAATTTTCAAGCAAGAACCGATACCTTAGAACATTTTGAAGGAAAAGCAATCAGTGGAGAAGAACTGAAAATTGGTGGTGGTGAGTCATACTTGGTTGATCCTAACTTACTTTTTATGGCAGGACTAGATTATGAATTCTTGGCAAAGTTTGCTCATGATGAAGGGTCTATTACTTATTTGCGTGATTTAGGCGTGATTGTACCCGAGGGTTCGCCAAACGCTGAAACTGCATTTGTTCGCCGTCGTGAAGGGCCAGGCACTTCTGATGATTTAGCTTTTATTGCTATTGGTTCACTTTATGGCAGAAATAATGTTAAAAAAGGAGTTTCTGCTTTATTGGGGGCATTTGTTGTTGATGCAGCTGACACTTATGATAAGTGCGTAACTTATCCTGCAGAGAAAGGTTTAGATGAAAAAGTAGGAGAACACATTCAGGAAAAATGGCAAGAACATTATGGACGCCCATTAGTTTCACAACAAGAGATTAGAACTGTAATTTATTTATCTGCAAAAAATAATAGTCCTAAAATAAATGTTAGTTCATCACACCGAAGATTTGTCCAGGTAAAAGAAGGTAAAGGAGATAAGATAAGACCAACGGTATTGTCACACATTGCTTACTTAGAAAAAGGGCCAATTGGTAATTATAAAATTGGGTTTAATCAAGTTCCTAGTAAGAAATTTTATTCAGTTACAGATAAACGATTAGAACATTTAAAAGACGTTTTTCGTGGGGCTAAATAATTCTACTTAACAACACCTTCTAAAGCTTTAATCCCCACTTCAATCTGTTGATCAGAAGGTTCTTTAGTGGTAATTTTTTGCAACCATAATCCTGGAGCAACTAAGATTTTTACAATCATATTATTTCTATACTTTCCTTCTAGCTTAATTAATTCGTAACCAATTCCAGCAATTACTGGTAATAATAAAATTCTACCTACAAATTTCATCCATAAAGGTCCGTTAATTAATGTAAACATGATGATGGAAAGAATTAAAATTACAAATAAGAATGATGTTCCGCATCGAGGATGGAACCGAGAATATTTTTTAACATTGTAAACATTTAAATCTTCTTTTGCTTCATGACAAGCAATACATTTGTGTTCTGCGCCATGATACTGAAATAATATTTGTACATCTTTCATAAAAGAGATTAATGTTAAGTATCCTAAGAATAATATTACTCTTAAAGCTCCATCTAAAACGTCAAACCAAATTCCTTCTGAATGAATCCAATTAGCAGCAAAAAATGGTAAAACTACAAAGATTAAAATTGCAAAAAGCAGAGAAACACTAATTGTTCCAATAATTTCTTTTTTAGATAATTTTTCTTCTACTTCTAATTGTTGGTTGCTACTCCAGATTAAAGCTTTAATGCCATCATAAAGAGTGTATCCTAATCCAACAACTCCTCTGATAAATGGTTTTTGAAAGAATTTTGGATATTTACTACTTTTTTCTTTTTTAATTTTGATTTTTCCTTCTTTTGTTCTTACGGCTACAGCGAACTTGTTTTTGTTACGCATCATTACGCCTTCAATTACTGCTTGACCACCAACTTCCATAAAATAATAAGAATGGTTAGATTATATAAATTTATGGGAGATGTTCTTTTCAACTAGAAAAACTTCCCTAACCCCACTTGAGAACTATCTCGATAAATATCTTCTTCTTTAATCCCTAACACTAAAAAAATACTATTTACAGCTGGGATAATCTGGTTAAATAAATAATAGTCTGAATCGTACTCTCCTGGTTTGATCTCTTCCAGAAGTTTTGCTTTTTCACGGATTAATCCACTTCCTTTACTAATAACATACTCAACAACCATTCCAGGAGACACTTCAACCCCTTTCTCCAACAAACGTAAAGCAACTGCTACATGCGGTCCAATAGAACTGTAACTGCGTAAATCTTTAGTTATTTGAGTTTTAATTATTAGTTTGTTTAATTCAATCTCACCATCTTTAAGTTTTTTAACAATCTCTTTTACGTGAGCCAAAGCCTCTTCAGTATGACCTTCTAATACTAATTGTAAAACTTCTTCTTGTACTTCTTTAGCTAATGGTGACCAATTTCTCCGTACAGTTTCAAAACCAGTAATTTTCATCTCGCCATCTTCAGCTAACAATGCATATTTCTTCTTTGCGCCACCTTCTTTTCCTTTCAACGCTACAAAGATTCCTTTCGGGTAATGACCTTCAAATTCTAATTCCATATGGCCCGGCAAATCAAAGTTAACTTCGTTCATAAATCTCATCGCTTCATCTTTAACTTTATCTCCTAACAATAAGAAACAAGAATCTGTATCCGCATAAATCACTTGGAAACCACTCTCCTCAGCCTTTTTAATTGTTCTTTGAATATAATCTCTGGCAAAAGCGGTTGTTGCTCGAGCGCATTCTATACTGTACCAGCGAGCTCCGAAGAATCCCATGTACCCATAAAAAGAGTTGGCTAGTGTTTTCAATGTATAAGATCTGGCATCTAAAATATTAGTTTCTTCGCCTTTATCTTTAGTTTCTTTAATCAACCTTTTCAAATCAATTCTTCTGAGAATAATTCTCTCCAAAACTTTTGAGAGGAACGATTTCTTCCTTGAACAGAACCAATAATGATTATCTCCTGGGACAATATCTTTCTTCTCTTCATCACAACATTGACAACATAATCCTTCTGGGCCAATATTATGGGCAGTAATAATTGTTGGATATAATGAACGGAAATCAAATACTATTATGTCTTCATACAGGCCGGGAGTTGGTTCGTAAACAAAAGCGCCCTGAAAAGTTTCTTCCATTCGTTGTTCAATTTCATTTCTTCCTGGTCTGTTTGGAGCGAGAACATTATACTCTATGGTTCGTTTCATGATATAACTTTCAACCAATTTACTAAACTTCATTCTGATTACATCAAATAGAGGTAAGTTAACAATTTTAGAAAATTCAATCATGTCATACATTAATTTCTGGCACAATTTTAATGTTAAATGGGCATCCTGAAGATTATACTCACAAAAATCTTCTAATTCTTCTGAATTGTTGTCCCAAGCTTGAGCTAGTTCAGAAATTTTAATATCATGTTTTCTATTTCCTAACAATTCTTTGGAAACTGCATCTAATGAATAACTTTCCGTGTTAAGATTTTTACCGAAAATGTTACGGATAAATTTGAAAACGTCTAAATGTAATATCCCAGTAATTTTTGTTTTCCCTTCTCTGAAATCTGTTTTCTTCCCTGCATCAAGTTCAGAATAATCTAATCCTAAATCCATTTTTAATTTATATTTATCTGCTCGAGTTTTAATGTAAGGGAAATCAAATCCATCTGAAAAGTAGCCAGTAATAATGTCTGGTTGGTAATCTAGAATAACTTGTCTACATCTTCTTAATAATTCAATTTCGTCAGTAACCGTTTCTAAATAATCTAGTCTAGTCTTGAACCTTTTCCAGGTGAGAACTTTTTTGAACTCTTGACCAGTTTCATCAGTTCCATAAAAAGCAATCATTAAAATGGGATTTTTTTCTGGATTGATGGCAGACTTTTCCGGTGAATAAGTTTCAATATCTATGGCCAGGGTTTTTAATTGTTTAATTGCTTCTTTACTGAATTGTTTAACTTCTTCAGCTAGAAAGATTGCCACTCTCGTATTCTTTTCTTCAATGAACTCTCCTTTTGCTTCTACTAAAGTCATCGGAGTTATTTTTTTATCTCTTAAATAACGATGAATAAACGGAATATCTTTTTCGTAACATTCTATTCCCCAAGAAGTAAGTTCTTTGCTGATTAGTTGGATAGCTTTTGGAAAGTTAGTATAAATCTTCCAGAAACTTTTTGTTTTTCCTAGCAGATCTTTTTCTACTGATTCCCAAGAGACTACTTTTGCTTTTCCATTATTAGTTTCTATCTCTAATGCTTTTAACCTTTTTTCTAATTGTTGTTTATGAATTTCATCTACTTGTGCATAAAAGTAAGGTTGATATTCTTGTATAACACAAATTTTTGTATTGTCCTCTAGTTTACCATACATATAGATGAACGGTTTATCTTTTCTAATTTTGTGTACAAATTCGATAGGGAAAAAACGTATTTCCATGCTTATTCCTGGGGGGAAGTGAATTTATAAAAGTTGTGAAGATTTTGTTGTTTTTTAGAAAAAATTTATATAATTCATCTTCTTACCTAAGAAGGTGGGTGGCAAAAAGAAAAAGAGGATTGATACTAGGAACGATAAACGTCTAGATGTATTTCTCTCTAATTTAGAGATTGAAAAAGAAAAGAAAGAACAGATTATTAATTATGTTGAAGAATTAACGCAGAATGTTCTCATTAAAAAGAATGAACTTAAATTGAGATTGAATAAGGGAGAATAATTTTTTAAGGAATCTTTTTCAACGACTTTAATAAATAATTGTTTTTATCATCTTCTTTGCTATTTTTTTTATCCTTTCCTGTTTCATCTTTTCCTTTTGTTTTTTCCGCTTCTGCAGAAGAATCAAGTTCTTTCATCCCTTGTTCTAAAGTCATGAAAACTGTTGCCATTTCATCTTCTGCCAATTGTTTCGCATCCCACTGCAAACCTAACCCATCATTCTCTACTCTGGGAACAACTTCAATTGCGAAATGGGGTACTTTCTGTCCTGCTCCTAAACCATTTTGAATAATGATATTAGTACCTTGTGAACCTAAACTTTCAAATACGGCGATTCCTATCTTATTAGCAATTAAAGAACATTTTTCTAAAATCTCTTCCGGGACAACTTCTAAAATCGTAAAATGTTCTTTTGGGAAAACAGTTATTTGTCCGGGCGTCATCGCTAAATCTTTTATAGCAACAACTACTTCATCATCCTCGTAAAGTATATCGGCTTTACTTTTTCTTTCTACAATATCGCAATGTTCGCATTTCACTTGAATAAGTTAGCTATGTCATCTAGACTAGCATTCCCTCCATCATCATCATCATCGTCATCTTTATCATCACTTTCTTTTTCAGGTTTTTCTTCTTCCACTTTTTCTTTATTTTCCCTTTTCCCCTTTTTCTTAACAGCTTTCTTCTTCACTTTTTTAGCGGGCTTTTTAGTTTCCTTTATTTCTTCAGGTTCTTCTAATTCTTCCACTTCTTTTACTTCCTCATCAGAACTTTCAACCTGTAACACTTCTTTCTTAACGCCCATCAATTCATTAAACTTATTTTCAATCAACGATTTTACTTTTGTTCTCATTTCTTGATCAGTTAATTTTTCTTCAACTTCTAATATTCCGTCATCTTCTTTTCTAGGAATAATATGGATCATAAAATGTTGTGCTTTTTGACCGGCAACTAAACCATTAGCAATAAAGATATTTGTTCCAGAAACTTTTATTGCTTTCAATAACAATTTAGACATTTTTTTAGCGACAATAAACATTTCTCCAACTTCTTTTTCAGGAATTTGGGGCATAATCGCATAATGTTCTTTAGGTAAAAGAAGAATGTGACCCTTTGCAGCGGGATTAATATCAAGAATAGCCAAAACTTTATCATCTTCATATATCTTCTTAGCGGGAATCTTACCAGAAATGATTTGACAGAAGATACATTGTTGTTTCTGAAACTCCATTAACTCTTCTGGAGACATATTTTTTAACTTCTCTTCCATCTCTTTTTGCTGTTCTGGAGTTAATTGTTGAGGGTCCATAAATAAGTACATATATAGAGAAGTTTATAAAATTAACTTATATAATAAAAAAAGAAAAAAACTAAGCAGCTAACTGCTTTAATTTTTCAACAAAACCTTTCTCAATTTTTTCTAAAATTGCTGCAGTACCACCAATCCATTTAATCAACTCTTCAATTTCACCTTCAGCGGTCTCTAATAAAATGACCAATTCATCTTTTAATTTCTTAACTATTGCCGGATCAGTATCCTTTTTATCTTCAAAGTGTTCAATAGTTAATTCTTCTTTCCTAATTTTTTTCAATTCTCCAGAAAGTTTACTTGTAAATCGAGAAGCTAACTTAACTAGTTTTCCTCTAGCAACATCCAACTCTGTTACTAATTTTTGATCAATTTTTTTCCAGTTTTCAGGAAGAATTTTTTCAATTTCTTTTAAAGCTTTAAGAATTTCTTTTTCCTCTCTTTCTGCTTTATATTCGCACCGGCCCATGTACCGTAAAGCTTGAAACGCTTTTCTTAAATCTTTAACCGCTTCTTCTGCGCCTTCTTTCTCTACTTTATCTAAAATCTCTTTTAAATTGTTAGCATAATTAAACTCTGCAGCTGTCCACTTAATCGCAGCTAATGTTTTTTCTTCCAACTCTTGTAATTCTTCAACCATAAATATACACCTCGTTTAATTTAAGTTAATCATTTTATTATTTAAACATTTCCATTCATTAATACTCCACTCCCCTCCGTGCCATTGTCCCTTTATCAAAATAATGTTTGTGTGGTTTCATTTCTGTAACCAAATCAGCAATTTTAATAATCTCTTCCGAAGCATCTCTACCTGTCAAGACTAACTCTAATGCTTTAGGTTTCCTTCTGATTAAATTTAAAAATTCATTTTTCTCTAATAATCCTAAAGCTAAGGCAACATTAACTTCATCTAAGATAACTAAATCATAAAATCCAGACAAAATCACTTCTTCAGTTTTTTTGAACGCTTCTTTAATGTAATCTTTTTGAATGTCATCATTTAAGAAACAGTATCTACAGGTGCCACAATTAATATCATCTCGAACAAAGTCAAAGATTGTTTTATCTCTACTTCCTTTAGGACTAAATCCATCAATTTTCAATTGTTTCTGTTGTTTAATGCAAGGTCTACCAAACTGAACAATTTCAATGTTAGGCAAATAATTCTTTGCTGAAATAAATTCACCAGTATAGGCGCCACCTTTCATAAATTGAATGATAAACACTTTATTACCTTGCCCAATCGACCTTAAAGCCAAACCTAAAGCTGCTGTAGTTTTACCTTTTCCATCTCCAGTATAAACATGGATGTGTCCTCTTTTACTGGGTTTGTCTTTTTTTTCTAACATCATCTCATCTAATTTTTATCACATTTCACAACTACCTTTGAAACCGCACTGACTTGAACATTCAGTACAACCACCAATTTTAACCATGATCCCTTCCTTACAAGCGGGACAACGATTACCTGCACTTGACCCTACTTCTATTTCATCTTCTTTATTTATTTTTATCTCTTTATTTTTATTTAATTCAGTTTCAATTTCTGTTTCATCTTTTCCCTCGGCACTTAAAACATTTTTCTTTTCAGTATCTGCTGAGGTGGAAAGTATTTGTTCTGCTCTAGACTGATCAACATAAACTGTCAACCCTTTACATCCCAAATCATAACCCAATTCATAAACTTTCTTTGTTTCCTCAACCGTAAAGTTACTAGGAACGTTTACAGTTTTGCTAATGGAAGAATCTGTCCATCTTTGAATTGCTGATTGAACTTTAACATGTTCTTCCGGAGTAAGTTCCATCGCACTAACAAAATAGTTTGGTAACGATCCGTCTTCCAACTTAGATTCTTCGGCAATTGGAATCAAGATTTTATGGAACCCTAACCGAGACTGCTGATAATATTCATAAGCATAGTATGGCTCAATTCCTGTTGATGTTCCCAACATACTGCCTACCGTTCCAGTTGGTGCTTGTGTGGTTAAAGTAACGTTACGCATTCCATTTTTGTAAATATCATCCTGAACTTCTTTTGATAAAAGTTTGACAAATTCTGATTGCATGAACTTTTCCCTATCATATTTTGGGAAAGAACCTTTCTCTCTTGCCAATTCCGCTGAGGCCAAATACATCTCTTCAGTTATTGTTCGATACAGTTTGTCAATAAACTTAATACTATCCTCAGTACCATACCTAGTTCTTAGTTTAAGTAATAATTCTGCTAATCCTAAAGTTCCTCCACCAACTCTTCGTTCATTCTTTTGGTTCTCTTCATTTTCTTTGAAATGATACGGGGTTAAATCAATAATGTTATCCAAGAATCTTACTAATATTCTGGCAGAATTTTTTAACTTTTCCCAGTCCATTTCATAGACTTTGCCAAGAGGATCTGTCCCCACTTGTTTAGCAAAAGATGCTAAATACAAATGTCCTAAATTACAAACTCCCCAGGCGGGTAAACCTTGTTCTGCACAAGGGTTAGTACAAACAATCGGGTTAAAGTACCAGGAATTACTCATCTTATTGTAACGTTCCATGAACACTACGCCCGGTTCAGCACTATAATGAGCAGAACTAATAATTAAATCCCACAACTCTTTGGCTTTAATACTTTTGTACACTTTTGTTGGGTAACCTTTACTTTTCCAAAGTTTTAAGTCACCAGTCCACTCTTTTTCATAAGCTTCTTTACACTCTTCATTTCCGTAATCTGGATATTCTAAATTCCAGACCCCATCAGCTTTCATTTTTTCCATGAACGCATCAGAAATCTTTACGGAAATGTTAGCATTCTCAATCATTCCTTTAGTTTTTTTTGAACCAATAAATTCTAGAATGTCTGGGTGCCAATCGTCAAGCATTAACATTAAAGCTCCTCTTCTGGAACCCCCTTGTTCAATTAAGCCTGTAGCATAAGAATAAATTCCTCCCCAAGAAACTGCGCCAGAAGATTTCCCATGTACTCCTTTAACATAAGCATACCTCGGTCGTAATGTTGAAAGAGAAATTCCTGCTCCACCACCACGAGACATAATTTCAATCATCGTTTTTAATGTGTCAATAATTCCTCCTCTTGAATCTGTTGGTGAAGGAACAACATAACAATTGTACAACGTTAAGTTGGAAATGTAATTCCCTTGATCATCGATGTTGGCTCCGGCCATGATTCTTCCTGCCGGTTGAATTCTTTTGTTTTTTAGTTCTTCTAAGAATTTGTTGCTCCATTCCTGTTGTTTTTCGGGATTATTTTCTATGAATGCTGCCGCGTTTGCTACCCTCTTATTACTATCTAAAACAGATTCTTGTGGCCGATCAACTTTTTGCAGAGATTGTGAGAAGTTTTTCTCTAAATCAATTAAATAAAATTTTGCTGAATCTCCTTCTACGGAAACTACTATTCCTAATTCTTTTTTTGGATATTTTGCATCTTCTTTGGTAATCACAATTACTAAATCGCCAACATTAATTTTATCTGAGGAAGATTTCAATGAATATCTGTCTAAGAAAATTAATTTTCCTAAATTGCTTAAATTAGCAGAATTGTTTAAAACGTGGATTGCTTGCGCACTAAGATAAATATCTTTTTTCATTAAGTCGTCAACAACTTTACAATTGTTGACTTCTGAACCTTCTCTTACTAACGATCTTCTGTAACGATAAATAATATATTCTTTAACTAAATTGACATCTCCCTCTTCAATTAAAACTTTTTCAATCACATCTTGAACTTGTTCTAAATTTGGAACTTCAATTTCCATCAATTCTAAATATTCCATTACTTTTTCAGCTAGTTCATTGGCAAACTCTAAATTTGGTTCACCAATAGATTGTGATGCTTTAAAGATAGCATTAGCAATTCTAGTTTGATCAAAGTCAATTATTATTCCATCACGTTTTTTTATTTGTCTAATCATTTTCTTTTCCCCCTTCAATCATCGTTTAATGATCGTATTCAATTCTTTTTTCATCAATTCTGGATCTTCAATTTCTTTGTGGACAGATGCAAATCGTAAATAAGCCATTTTGTTAGTTTTTTTTAGTTCGTTAAGAACAATGTTTCCAATTTCTGCACTTTTGATGGTATTAGTTTTTTTGTTAAGAATTTTCAGTTCAATTTTTCTTGTTAAATTAGATATGACTTCTGCTTCAATTTTTCCACAAGCTCTTTTAATACTTTTTTTAACTTTAGTAATATCGAATTCTTGTTCATGTCCTTTTCTCTTCAGAACTTTTAAATGAATCTTTGCCGTTTCATAGGTGGTAAATCTATTAGAACAGTTCAAACATTCCCGTCTTCTTCGAATGGAATCGTTGAGCAATCTAGATTCAAGAACTTTCGTATCTACTTTTGAACAAAACGGACAATACATTCATTTCACCTTTTTTTTAAATTTTTAAGTGACAAAACACTACATCTGTGGTCGCCCATATTATTTATCCCCTCTCCCTAGTGTTTGACAATTTTAAGAAAAATATCTCGTTTAAATACTTTTTAGTGCTTTGGTATATATGCTAGAAGATATAATAAAGAAAAAATAAAATAAATATTAAAGATTTTCTAAAGCAGACTCAATTTCATGTCTCTTGTAATTACCAAACCATTGATTTTTATCCTGTTCAATTTTTGGATGAACTTTAGTTTCAAATTGTTTTAATTTATCTCCCATAGTACCAAGAAGATACCCTCTTCTAACTGGATCTAATTCAGGAGTGTTTGATTCAATATAATCTTGTGCAAATAAAGATATTACTTTCATGTTTGCTTTTTCTCCATCTAAAGTCTGTCGAACATGCTCAACTGTGTTTTTAATTAATGTTTGATATCCATTAACATCTTCACTAGCTTGTTCTGATAATTGGGTGCTTTTTAACATATAATACTCTGTTTTAATCCCTGTTAATTTTTCTGAACTAAGTTTTTCGATTAGGTTTGTTCCAATTTCTCCAACGGCTCTAGCATTATCAACATTGTATTCTCCCACCAATATTCCTTGTTCTGATAATTGTGCAAAAACAAAATGACCATATTCTTTATTTTCAATCTCAGATTGACTCAACCTTTCGGTAATATTACCTAAAACTTTTCTCATTTTACATTCAAGAGTTAATTCAGACATTTTTATTTACCTCATTATTGGTTATTTTGGTTTAGGGATAATTTTCTATTATTTAAATAAACTGCAACTAAAAGATATAAATAGAGATTTTGCAATAAAGTTTTTAAAGCCAAACAATTTACTTCCTAACATGATTTGGCTATTAATCCTGAAAAGTTTGTATTTCTTTCTTCCAGCTTACATTGCTAATATGGCCCCAATATTATTAAAATGGATTCCCTTCTTAGAAAAACCAGTTCATAAAAAGAAGTTTGGCGATCATAAAACTTGGCGAGGGTTAATTGTTGCTTCTTTAACAGGGATTTTAGTTTTTTGGTTACAGATATATCTATTTCAATTTAGTTTCTTTCAAAATATGTCTTTAATAGACTATTCTGGATTTACTGTCTTGCTAGGATTCCTACTTGGCTTTGGAGCAATCATCGGTGATTTAATTAAAAGTTATTACAAAAGAAAAAATAAAATCGCTCCTGGAAAATCTTGGATTCCATACGATCAAGTAGATTTTGTTATTGGTGGAATTATCTTTTCATTTTTCATTTACGTACCAACTGTAAGTGTGGTGGTAATTCTTTTACTGATTAGCCCGCTACTTCACATTCTAACCAATATCATGGGCTATCTCTTGAAAATCAATAAGAACTGGTTGTAATTTCAACTAAATATTCTCTTAACAAACCATTGTAATTGTAACGCTAAAGAATAAACTATAAACACTCCTGCAATTAAATAACCTATCACCAGCAGAGGTTCATGTAAAACGTAAATAGTTGCCCCAATCATTGTTCCTGTACGAATAAATATAATTGGTGATTCTAATTTTGAAACAAAATATATTGAATGGGTTAAAACATACAGCCCAAAAATAATGAAGAAATAATAATCTTGTAAATATAAAGTTATTTTCAATAAAACTAAAAAAGTGATAGTTCTATCTGTAAGTAAATCAAAATATTTGCCAAATTTTGTTTCCTTTGAAGCTTTAGCGATTAAACCATCTAATCCGTCAGCAATAATGTGTGCAGTTGCCAGTATCACAAATAGTAAATGGTTAGTGAAAAGAAAGTAAACTGCAACTAATCCAATTAATAACGAAAAAGTGGTCATCATGTTAGCAGAGATTCCTAACTTCAAAAAAAACTTGCCAATATTGTTTTGCTTTCTCGCTTTAAATCCTCTCGTTTTCTCTACAATCTTTTGGGAAAAACTTTTCATCAGAAAGATATATATAATAGAGACTATATAAAAACTTTCCGATGCAGAGAGTATTTATTGAGACTAAGTACACTGGTAATTTGACTTTACCAAAGAAATTATTAGATCAATTGCCAGAGAAAATAGCTCTCGCTTTGCCGGTACAATTTCTTGATTTTTTAGATGAGATTAAGAAACAATTAGAATCTGCTGGAAAAAAAGTTCTTTTGTTCAAAAGTAAACATGGCAAATATCCGGGACAAGTGTTAGGTTGTGCCATAGAAAAGTTTGTTGGTGACTATATTGCTTTCCTTTACATTGGCGATGGTAAATTTCATCCTACTGCTTTACTTTATGAGAATGAGAAAGAAGTATATTGTTATAATCCGTTTAATGATCAAATTGAAGTGTTAAACCAAAATTATGTTGAGAAAGTTCAAAAGAGAAAGAAAGGCCAGTTAGCCAAATTTTTATCTTCTGATAACATTGGGATTCTTGTTACTAGTAAATCTGGTCAGAACAGAAGCAAGCAAGCTGAAGAGTTAAGAAAAAAGTTAGAAAAAGATAACAAGAAAGCATTTGTTTTCATGGCTGACGAGATTAATTTTAATTCTTTAGAGAATTTTAACTTTATTGACGTTTGGATTAATACTGCTTGTCCGAGGATAGTCGACGATTTTAAATGTTTGAACATTCAGGATTTGGCAGAGATAAATTTCTAATGTCTCATTATTCAGATTTCTCTCGTCGGGTATTCGACGGGTAAAACGCGAAAGATTTAAATACCCTAAAGTTTTCTCTTGAACTAGAAAAACATAGTTTTTCATAAAATAAAAAATAAGAGGGTGAATTGAAAATGGCAGAAGTAGTAGCAAAATGTGGTGTTAAGAAGAAATCTGGCTTTCTATATTTTATCGACAAGAACGGAAACGTAGCTTGTGCTGAAATGAGTAGAGCTGGTCGAAAGAAAGGTAGAGCTAAGAAATCAGTTGTAGCTAAAACTAAAGTTAAGAAAGAATCTGGTTATCTATACTTTGTAGATAAGAAAGGTAATGTAGCTAGAGCAAAAATGGCTCGTGGCAGAAAGAAAGGTAAAAAGAAAGCTAAAAAGAAAGTAGCTAAGAAAAAGGTAGCTAAAAAGAAAGTGGCTAAAAGAAAAGTAGCTAAGAAGAAAGTAGCTAAGAAGAAACCAGCTAAGAAGAAAGTAGCTAAAAAGAAAGTAGCTAAGAAAAAAGCTCCAGCTAAGAAGAAAGTAGCTAAAAAGAAAGTAGCTAAGAAAAAAGCTCCAGCTAAAAAGAAAGCTAAGAAGAAAGTAGCTAAAAAGAAAGCAGTTAAGAAAAGAAAAAGATAATTTTTTTATTTTTTTATTTTTTTTATTTATGTTCTAATATCCCCATATCTTTATATATTTCTAATTAATATCCTATCTCATGCCTGATTTTGATCCTAAAAATAAACTGAACGAACTTAATGCTAAAGAATGGCTGAAGTTTACTAAAACATGGTTCATTCATAATCCTCCGCCGAGAAAGAAAGCAGAGATGTTACATCCAGCTAAGTATCCAGAAGATATGATTGAGAAATTTGTTAAATTCTTTACTAAGCCAGGAGGGGTTGTCTTTGATCCTTTCTTGGGAACTGGTTCAACTTTAGTTGCTTGCCATAACACACAAAGGAACGGCATTGGGATTGAGTTACAGAAGAAGTATGCGGACATCGCTAAAGATAGACTAAATAAAATTGAAAGCCAATTAAAATTGGGTGATGATGGAGCAAAATTACAATGTAAACAATTGGTGATCCAAGCAAATTCTGCAGACTTAGATAATCTCTGGCAAGAATCTCAACTTCCACAAATAGATTTAGTAATTACTTCTCCTCCGTATGGAATGATGTTAAACAAGAAAAGTCTGGCTGCTAAAGAACGTGAAGAGAAAGATTTGGATACTAAATATAGTGAAGATGAACATGATTTAGGTAATGCAAATAATTATGACGATTTTCTGCAAAAATTAACAGATATTTTTGTGAAAATGAAACCTAAGATTAAAGACAATGGATATTTGGTTGTAATTCTACAAAATTATATGCATAAAGGGAATTATATTACTTTAGCCTGGGATTTTGCTAAACAAATGACCAAACATTATCAGTTGAGGGGAGAAAGAATGTGGTTGCAAGATAATAAAACTTTATATCCTTACGGATATCGGTATAGTTACGTCCCTAATGTTCACCATCAATATTGTTTAATCTTCAAAAAACTAGAGGAGGCAAATGAAAATGATTCGTAAAGCACAAGAAGAAGATTTAGATGAAATTATCTCTCTTGAGATGAATAGTAGCCATCCTTTTTATGAAATTTATCCAGAAAGAAGGAAAGGGATTCCTATTTGGGTAACCAGAAGATTTAATGAAAGTAATAATGAATTTTTTGTTTATGAGAAAAATAATGTTGTTATTGGTTATGTTGGTTTAAAGAAAGAATTTCCTGCTCCAGATTCTGGTGAAATAATTACTCTTACTGTTTCTATTGAAGAACAAAGAAAAGGAATTGGCAAAGAATTAATGGGTTTTGCAGAAAAAAGGTTGGAAGAATTAGGATTTGGTAGATCTTTTCTTTATACTGGTAAAGAAAATCCCAGAGCACAAAAGTTTTATGAAAAACTTGGTTATAAAAAAATTAATGAATTTCCAGATTATTATGGTACAGGAGACGTTGCATTCTTATACGGAAAAAAGTTAAAAAAATAGAAAAAAAATTAATTAAATAAACTTCTCAATGTTTCTAAGAAACCAGTAACTGCGCCACCTGTGATTTCGTTTCCAGAAGATTCTTCAGGTTTAGATTCTGGTTCTGGAGTTGGTTCGGGCTCTGGCGTTGGTTCAGGTTCAGGTGTCGGTTCTGGTGTAGATTCAACAACTTCTGGTTCTTCAGGAGTTCCTTCGGATCCACCATCTTCACTTCCAGAATCTTCTTCTCCTCCAGATTCAGTGCCTTCTTCTGGCTTGTCATCACTTCCATCGTCAGAATTTGGCGGCCCGTTTGGTCCGTAACCTAAGCAAACACAACTACCATCTACACAGTCTGTGTTTTGATCGCCACATTCCTGTTCACAACCATCTTGACATTCACTAACTGGATAAGATTTACATTCACCATATTCACAATAAGTATTTTCTGGACAAAGAATTGTATCACAACCTTTTTTCCAATCTTCTCCACCTTTATCATCATAGAAACATTTACATTCGTCATCTACACAATCAGTACTAGAAGCACCAGGGCATTTACTTTCACAATCACCACAACCTCCCTCATCTGGGAAACATTGTCCATACTGGCAACTATATCCTTGTTGACAATCTACTGCACCACACCCTTCATTTGAATCTGAAGTACATTTACAATTCTTGCCATTATCATCACAGATGTGTAATTCATCAGGAGCACAATCTTGTTTTGATTTTCCTTCCGTTTTCTTTTGAATTTTTTTACATTCATCCCAATCTCTTCTTCCTGTACCATCTAATCCAGCATCTAAACATTCTTGTGGGGCTTCTAACTTAAACTGAACTGGTTTACATTTTTTCCATGGATCTCTTTCATCAGCAAATTGGTGACATTCTTCAGGAGCGTCTAACATGAAAGTAATTTTGTTACACTTCTTCCAGTCATCTCTACCTTCTCCAGTTAAACCTGCATCCAAACATTCTTGCGGTGAATCTAATTTAAATCTAATTGCATCACACTTTTTCCAATCATCTCTACCTTCTCCAGTTATCCCTGCATCTATACATTCTTGTGGGGCATCTAATTTGAATCGGATTGCGCTACACTTTTTCCAATCGTCTCTTCCTGACCCTGTTAAACCAGCATCAATACATTCTTGCGGTGAATCTAATTTGAACATATATTTTTCACATGTTCGAAAACTTTTAAGTCCTGCATCAATACATTCTTGTGGTGCATCTTGTTTAAACATAATTTGTTCACAAGCTTCTCTAGAATCACGTTCATTATCAATATTAATTTTTCCGGCTTCTAAAGCTTTAACACAAGGTTCGGGCGCATTAATCTTAAACATTACTTTTGAACACTCTTCTTTACTTGTTGCTCCAACTTCAACACATTCTTTAGGAGTATGTAAATCATGTTTTGCATCTCCATATCTATCTTCAATATCTTCTAAAACATTTTGTAAATAATCTGGAAGTAGATTAATAGGTTCTTCAATATTTTCCATTTTTTCACAAGCTTCTTCATTTCCAGCTTCACATTCTGCTGCTAAAGGAGCAATCTCGCTACATTTCTCGGCAAATGGTTTAATAGAAATATCTTCACATCGACATTCATTAGGATTTTCAAAACATTGAGACATAATCCCAAAGAACTCTTTGGCTTCTTCTTCTTGTTCCGCAGTTAATTCTCTGTCTAAATCTTTTTTCCATCTTGGAGCATCATCATCAGTTTTACAAACTTTTGAATATTCTAACGGATCTAAGTTTGATAGTGCTCGACATAATCCGGCAATTTTGTTAGAGATTTTTGCTGCTAAAGCAATTTTATCTTCTTCTTTTAAATTTTCATTAACTGCTTCTTTAACATCATCCCATTCATTTCCTTCTAATTCGGATTCAATTTGTTCTAAAATAATTTTTGTTGCTTTACTGCTTCCTCTAACTTTTTGGTCTAATTCTGGTGAAACTTCTCTTTTAATAATTTTATTATACTTGTCAACACGTTCTAAAGCTTTTTCAGCAGCATCTTTATTTCCTGATTCAATCATTTCTTTTAATTCTAGAATCTTTTCTTCTTTATATTCTAAAGCCGTTTCAGGATTATCTCCTACAAAAATATTTTCCACCAATACTTCGATAAAGTATAAAGCACTGTCTGGAGTCATTCCTGCTTCTCCTTTTAATTCAACTTCGCCAATATCCTCATAAATATCTTCTTCAATAACTTTGTCAAATTCTTCATCATAAAGTTCTTCCTGAGCGGAAACTGCCACAGCAAGTAATACTAATATTAATAATACAGAAATTATTTTTCCAGAAAAATTACTTTGTAATTTTTGGGACATAAAAAAACTTTTCATGTTTTTTTCTTGTTTCATTTGAATGCACCTCTTTGTTTAATTTATATAATGTATATCTCAATTGTACATAAAAGTTACTTAGAATATTACTTTGTTATTTGTCATCTTATTCTTATTTTCATCCGAAACATTTATAAACAATTGTGCGTTAGTGCATAATGTTAACAACAAGCATTAATGCACAAATGAGTAAAACAAAAAAAGAGCTGGTAGTAGAACTTCTAAAGAAAGACTCAGATGGTCTTACAATTATTGAGATTGCTAATAAAATTAAAGTTTCTCGAAATACTGTTCCAGTTATTCTTGCAGAACTTAAAGGAGAGGGGAAAATAAGAATTCGGCCAGTTGGTAAAGCCAAATTACATTATTGGAAAAAATGATAAAACATAAAAGAGGGAGCATAGAAAACATTTTACTAATTGTTACTCTCTTAGTTTTAATTTTGGGAATTGTAATTACTACCAATACAACTGATTTCTCTTCTGTAAATAATCTTTTAACCGGGGCTGCGATTGGGATCAATGGAGTTGATGAAATTATTGAGCCAGTTTATAATGAAACTGAACTTATAAATCCAGAAGTTACATTACCGGAAGAAGTTGAACAAACAATTAACGAAACTGTTGAAATGATTGAATTACCTCTTGAGGAAATAGTGGTAGAGCCCGTTGATTTGCCTGTTGAAAAGCCTCTTGAAGATTCTGTTGAATTACCCGTTACTACTAATGAAACTCTTGAAGAACCAGAAGAATCCACTGAACCGATTGTTGAAGAACCAGTAGAAGAAGAAACACCAGAAGAACCAATTGAAAATAGTCTTACTGGTGGATTAATTGTTGATTTACCTGTTGAAGAACCAATAATATTAATTATCAACGAAACTACTGAAGAACCTTTAATTATTAATGAAACTGTCAATGACACTGAAAACATTTTAATTCTAGATGATTTGATTATAACGGCTTTCTCTGGGAATGGTACTGGAACTTTTGCTAACCCTTACAATATTTCTAATTGTACTCAACTTCAAGAAATGGAGAATGACGTTGGTGCAAACTTTTCATTGACTAACAATATTAATTGTTCAGATACTGTTAATTGGAACTCTGGTTCTGGATTTGATCCTGTTGGTTCTAATTCACCAAAATTTGTCGGAAGTCTTAATGGGAATAATTATAACATCACAAAATTATTTATTAGTAGGACTACTACTTACAATGGTTTATTTGGTTACTTAGGTACTCCAGCAAACATTTCTTCATTTGGTTTAATTAACGCAAGTATCAAAGGTGGCCAATATACTGGTGGGCTTACTGGTTACATGGATGGTTCAACTTCTGTAAATAATATTAATGTTACTGGTGGTATAACTGGAACCTCATCATATGTTGCGGGGCTTGTAGCCAGGGCTCTTACAGGATCAACAATTGACAATTGTTATTTTGCAGGTAATGTTACTGGTGGTTCATATACTGGTGGTTTGGTTGGGTACTTACAAGGCAATGTAAACAATTCCGGGGTTGACGGTAGAATAATCACTGGGGCCGACGGCGGTGGTTTTATGGGGGCAGTGGGAGGAAACGTTTGGAATTCCTATGCTTCAACAGAAACCGTAACTTCATCAACCTCATATGATGAGGTTGGTGGTTTTGTGGGAACAGTATTTAGTGGTGCAAACATTACTAATTCTTATGCAACCGGAAACGTTTCTGGTGATCAAGACATTGGCGGGTTTGTAGGAGAAATAAATTCAGGTGGGACTGGATTAATATCAAATTGTTATACTACCTCTAATGTTTATGGCCGAACAAGAGACATAGGTGGTTTTGTAGGTGTATATTGGGCAGGAACAGATATTAATAATTCGTACGCAAGAGGAAATGTCACTGGAACCGGAAGTACTTCTTATGTTGGGGGTTTTGTTGGAGAACCAGTTCTTACAAGTCCAGCGACAACAATTTCTAATTCTTATTCAACTGGAAATCTTAGTGGTATGAGTTCTACTAGTGGTGGTTTTGCGGGTTATATGACTTCTGCATTTAGTTGTGAGAATATATTTTTCGACAATCAGACTTCAAAAAAAACAGACCGGGGCTCAGGCAATTGTATTGGTACTGGAAAAAATACTTCTGATATGAAAAACGTTTCTACTTTTACTGCTACTGCCACCACAGGATTAACTACTCCCTGGGATTTTGTTAATAATCCAAATAATGATACCAGTAGTCTTGATCTTTGGGATATTGATTCCGTAACTAATGATGGTTATCCAGTATTGTCTGGAATTGGTGTTGGTGCTACTATTGGAACCCCTACTGTTACTCTTAATAGCCCTGCTGACAATTACATTGATCAAGAATTACTTGTCAATGTAACTTTTAATTGTTCGGCCACAGATTCTGTTGCTTTAGAAAATTTAAGTTTATACATCTCTGATTTCACAAATTCAAATATTATCTTAAATCAGACTACTGCTGTTAATGGTACCAGTAATTCTACAACTTGGTCTTTGAATTTGATTAATGGGACTTATACTTGGAAATGTGAGGTTCAGGACCCTGATGGTAATACCCGAGAAACAGGTACTAGAACTTTGACTATTGGTGATGTTTATGTTCCTGTATTAACATATGTCCTACCTACTCTAGCAAATGCTTCTTCGATTGTTGTAACTAATGTTGAAGTTAATGTAACTATTAATGATCGAAATTTGAATGAGGTAAAGTTTAATTGGAACGGCACTAATCATACTATCTACAATGATTCTTTAGTGTTGATGTATAACTTTGATAATCTTTCTGCGTTGGGAGAGAATCACACTTATGTTGTTGACGTAAGTGGAAATAATAACAATGGTACTTCTGTTAATGAAGCAGGTTCTTTGTCCTCTGGAAAATATGGTGGTGCATTTGACTTTGATGGTACTCTAGATTATGTGGATGCGGGCAACGGTTCAAATCTTCAAATTTCTTCTAGCTTTGCTATTTCATTATGGGTATACATAGATAGTTATTCGGGAGGAGACACTGTTTTGGTTGGAAAAACTGATTTGGGAAGTTTGCATAATTATTATTTTGATATAGAAAATGACGGGCAGTTATTTTTGGGATTTTATGATGGTTCAACCTGGAAAAGTTCAGGTTTAAATTCTGGTAATATCGTAGGAACCGGTAGTTGGAATAACGTTGTGGGTGTCTTTGATGATTCTTCTAACACTATTACAACATATATTAATGGTGTACAAAATACACAAGCTACTTCTATTACTACATCTCCATCTCCAACAGCAGCAGCAGATGATGAGGTTAGATTAGGATCCCAAATCGGAAGCGCAATTTATTTTAATGGGAGTATTGATGAAGTTCGGATTTGGAACATTAGTTTATCTTCTGAGGATATCTATGAACATTATGTATCTAATCTTAAAAAAATTAACAACACTGCTTGGGAATTTTATATCAATCAAAGTAAGAACGCGACTGATGTTTTATCAAGAAGTACTTTTACTTACTATGTTTCTGCAAAAGATGTTTATGGTTATCAAAGCCAAACTAATGTTACCACCGTTATTGTGGATGGAACGGGTCCAACTTTCTCAGTGTTTGCAAATCAAACTACTGAATACGGGACTGATTTTAGTTATGATATTGACGCAACAGACCCTTCTGGGGTTAGTTGTTTTGTTGTTAATGATTCCACTAATTTTAAAATTGATTGTGATGGTATTTTACAAAATAATACTATTCTAAACGTTGTTAGATATTGGTTAAACATCACAGTTAACGACACTAATAATTTTCAAACTTCAGAAGTGTTCTGGGTAAATGTGAGTGATACAACCTCCCCAACAATTTCAATCATTTATCCTACTAATGGGTCAAACACTACTAATACTTTATTGAATGTTAACTTTACAACTTCAGACTTGAATTTAGATTCCTGTTGGTATAGTAACGATACAATGCTTAGTAACATTACTCTTGCTAATTGTGGTGCTAATCTTACTTCTATCACTTGGTCAGAAATAAACCATACTGTGACGATTTGGGCTAATGATACTTATGGTAATGAGAATAGTTCAGAGATAACTTTTAATGTTGATCTTACTAGTCCTACCTTTTCAGCAATTACTAACCAGTCTATTTTACAAAAGAATTCTTTAAGCTATGATATTAATGCCAATGATACTTTTGGTATGAGCTGTTTTGTTGTTAACGATACTCAGTTTAAGATTAGTTGTACTGGTTTGTTAGAAAACAATACTGCTCTCTCTGTCGGAACTTATGTTGTTAATATAACAGCTAATGATACTGTTAATAATGAAGCTTACAATTTAATACAAGTTGATGTTACAACCACGCCGGCAATTGGATTAACATTAGACTCTCCAACTTTGATTAGTGTTAATGTCACTCAAAATAGATCTTTTACAGTTCAAGTAACTGTAAGTTGTTTCAATGCTAATTGTGGGGAAGTAAATGTTAGTTTGGACCCTTATCCTGTAGATGGGATAAATGCAGATGAATATGATGATGATCTTAGTAATAATGCAGACATAGTTGTTCTTCCATATGATGAACAAGATAATGTTGAAACTTTAAATCTTGAAAATTTAAATCCTCCTTCTGATAACAATCTAAAATTAGGTGATGGACTAACAACACTTAGTGCTATTAGTCTTTTTGATAATCATAGTTTTACTTATGACATTCAAGATGGTTGTGATATTGCTGATGGACAATCTGATGTATTTGATGGCGGGCTTAAATTATACATCAACAACACAGAATATACGGGGACAAGAAGTACAACAGAAGATGATGGAAGAGAAGCATTTTGTAATGGTCAAACAAGATCTTTACTAAACATCTCTAGAAAAGTTTATGTTCCAAAAACAGCTAATTGGTCAAGATATTTGGATGTTTTACATAATCCTACTGCGGGAACAGTTTGTGTAGATGTTAATATTTCTTCTAATATGGGTTCAGATGGTAGTGATTTTATGAACACTTCAGACAATAACAAAAGTTGGGAACTTACTGATCATTGGATGATGTGGGACGATACTAATATTGCAGCGGGAGACGATGCCGCAGGATTTGTTTATCAACAGGATGGTGCTTCTGAGACTATTGATTCATTAAAACCCGTAACGGCCTCGGGTGGTCTTAATAAATGGGGTTGGGGTAACGTTTGTGTTGGTGCTGGTTCCACTAAAATTTTAATGCACTTCTTCACTCAACGTGATACTCGGGCACAGTCTGAAGCAGAATCAACTGATATCTACAATAACTTTAATGACGCAGAACATTTAAGTGGTATGTCAGATGCAGAAAAAACTCAAGTAGTTAATTGGGAAATTTCCTCAACTAAATCTGGATTAGTATCAACAAACACTTCCGCCACCCCATTCTATACTACAACAACTAACCCTTATAATCTTACATTAAATGCTGGGGAATCTGAAACAATAACTTTTACTATTAATGCAACCGGAACTGTAAATCAAACTTATGAATTCTTTGTTTATACTAACATGACTTCAGATATGGCTGTTATGAATCAAACTTCTGTTTGGAATGTTACTATTATTAATGATACTATTGGTGTTTCTGCACCATCAATAAGTATTTTGTACCCTATTGCTAATAGTAATCATAACACTAACGTTACTGCAATAAACTACAGTTTCTCTACAACTCAAATAATTAATGAATGTTGGGCTTCTACAGATTCTGGTGTAACAAACACTTCTAAAGTTACTGCCGGAATTAATTTTACTGGGTTGGTAAGTACCACAGATTCCAATACTTGGACAGTTTATTGTGATGATAATAATAGTTTAACTGGCACAGGTACAGTTACTTTTATTAAACAACCAGTTTTAAGTTTGGCCTGGGTAACACCTACAAAAAATATTAATGTAACACAAAATAAAACTTTTACTGTTTCAGCTACTTTAACCTGTACTAATACAGATTGTAATAATGTTAATGTGACTTTGGACCCTGTAGGCACTCCTGTTTCATGTAAAGAACTGTATTCTCAAGGGAGTGTTACTGATGGAGAATATACCATTTATCCTGATGGTGTTACTGCAGTAAGTGTTTATTGTGATATGACTCGTAACGATGGCGGCTGGACTTTGTTTGCTAATATGGATTCTGGTAATTGTGCTGAATCTCTAACTTTTGGGAATAATAATCTTACTAGTCCCACTTCGGGTCAATATTTCAGTAAATCCTTGGGCGGATTTAATCATACAGAAATCATGGTGGTTCTTAATGACACTGATGGGTATAAGTTTGATTTTATCATGAACTTTTCAAATAATAAAAATCTCTCTCAAAGATTTATTGATTTTGTTGCTGGTGGAGAGAATACTAGTTGGACTGCTAGAGATGCTAGTAACACTTATACAGGTAGAGTGGATTATTATAAGTTTAGTGATGGTGCCGGACTAACTTCTTCTACATGGGGATCAAGATCCACTCTTTCTGCGGATGATGGTACTTGGGGGGTTGCAAATGCGACTACTTTGGATGGAAATGGTGGTCCTTACTTAAGTAATAGTGTTGGGAGTTTTGGTTTTGAAAATCCAAACTCTGGAGATTCTACTTGTAATGGTTATTATATTAATGGAGCGAAAACTACTTCTTCAACATGGATTGCTAATGCCTATATCAGAGAATTAACTGATTATGGGACTACTGCAAAAAGTGGAACAATAAGTACAGTTAATGGGACTACACCTTTTTACATCACAACAGAGGCAAATCCATTTAATATATCTATTGCCGAGGGGAGTTCTTCTACAATCACTTGGACAGTTAATGCTACCGGTGACCAGAATGTAACTCATGAATTTTTTGTTTATGCTAATTGGACTTCAAACCAGTCCGTAAAAGCTGTAACGAGAATTTGGAACATCACCATTTCAAATTCTACAACTGCTTTAGGGCCAACAGTTTCAATCTCATCACCAACAACTAATTCATTCACCACAAACACTGGTTTAGATATTCTTTACACTGCTACTAGTGCAACTTTAGATTCTTGCTGGTATACTTCTAATGGTGGAGAAACTAATACCACTTTAGCTAATTGTATTAATGTTACTGGTAAAACATGGGGAGAAGGAGAAACTACAGTTACAATTTACGCCAACGATACCGATAATTTAATTGGCACTGCTTCTGTTACTTTCACCATTGATTTAACTAATCCTACTATCGTTTTGATTGATCCAAGTAATAATACTGTCAGCACTGATAATGGATTAAACGTTAATTATGTTGCCTCAGATACTAATAGAGATTCATGTTGGTATAGTGATAATGAAGGTTCTAATACTACATTAACTAATTGTGCAAATGTTACTGACAAAACTTGGTCGGTTGGATATCATGATGTAACTATTTGGGTCAATGACTCTGTAAATCAAGTTGCAAGTGTTTCAGCAAATTTCACTCTTACCGCTTTGGTTCCACAATTAAATTACTTAACTCCTACACCCAATAATAATACTGGGCAATCTTTAAGCAGTACAAAAATTAACTTATCTTTAGTTGATGCTGGTATTGATGAAATAATCTATAATTGGAACGGAACTAATTATACTTATTACAACGACTCATTAGTTCTAATGTATAATTTTGATAATCTTTCTGCGTTAGGAGAAAATGACACTCATATTTATGATATCTCTGGAAATGGAAATAATGGGACTGCAACAGGTGATGCTAAGTACAATATTAGTGGGAAATATGATGGAGGATTTTCATTTGACGGAGTTAGTGATGCTATTAATGCTGGGAATAGTGCAAGTTTAAACATTACTAAAGCTGTTACTCTTTCTGCTTGGGTTTATATGAAAGCTTATGGTGCGTCTAATCATGTCCACATAGCTGGAAAGACCCTTAATGATTTGGGTTCCTATGCCAATGTAAATTATTATATTGGATTAAAATCTAAACAACCTATTTTTGTAATTGCCGGAGAATCTTCAGGCACGCAAGCAACAGAAAATGCAGATTTCCCTTTGAATAGCTGGCAGCATTTTGTTGCTACGTGGGATGGAACCACTAATACTGATGGTATGAAAATTTATAGAAATGGTATTCAAACTGCCAATCAAACATCTCTTATAAACAATATTTATGGGAATACAAATAATTTCTATATCGGAACTAGTGATGATGGTTTTGAATTTAATGGGCTAATTGATAATGTAATGGTCTGGAACCGAAGTCTCTCTGCACAAGAGATTTATCAGCAATATGCCTCTAATCTGCAAAAATTCAATCAAACCCAATGGTATTTGTATGTGAACCAAAGTAAAAACGCAACTACTGTTCTTACTGATGGTGCTTACACTTATTATGCTTCTGCAAAAGATGTTGATGGTAATGAAAATATAACAGACGAAAGAACTTTAACCATTGATAGTTCTAATCCTTTAATCTCAATTGTTTCTCCATCTAATGGGACCAACACTACTGACAACACTTTAGATATAACTTACACTGTATCTGATTCTAGTTTACAATCTTGTTGGTATACCAACGGAACTATGTTAAGTAATACCACTCTTGTCTGTGGTGCTAACATTACTTCTGTAATTTGGAGTGAAGGAGAAGACACAGTTATTATATGGGTCAATGATACTTTTGGAAACATTAATAGTACCAGTGTTACATTTAATGTTGATTCTATAACTCCAATTATTACAATGATCTCTCCTGATAATAATTCCAATAGTAGTGATAACACTCTTAATGTTAATTATATTGCCACGGATACAAACCGTGATAGTTGTTGGTATAGTAATGATACGGTGACTAGTAATACTACTTTAGCTAGTTGTGCAAACATTACTTCTGTAACTTGGAATGATGGACAACATAATGTTACTGTCTGGGTCAACGATACTTTTGGAAATAGTAATAGTACCAGTGTTACATTTAATGTAGACACAACTAATCCCACTTTAACAATAACATCTCCTGCCAATAACACTAATACTAATGATAATGATCTTGATGTTAATTTTACTATTACTGATGATGCTTTACAATCTTGTTGGTACAATGACGATAATGGGCCAAATACCACCTTAATTGACTGTGCAAACATTACAACTGTAAACTGGATTGACGGCACTCACATTATTAATCTCTGGGCTAATGATAGTGTTGGAAACAGTAATAGTGCTTCTGTAACATTTGTTATTGACGCTTCTAGTTCCACAATTACTTTCATAGATCCAACTCCAAGTAATGCTATAGCCCAAACAACAACCAACGTAATCACAAATGTTTCTATTATCGAATCAAATCTCAATGAACTGAAATGGAATTGGAATGGCACTAATTACACCATGTATAATGATTCTTTAGTGTTGATGTATAACTTTGATAATGTGTCTGCGTTAAATGAAAATCACACTTATGTATTTGATGTCAGTGGAAATAACAACAATGGGACTTCTGTTAATGAAGCTGGTTCTTTGTCTTCTGGGAAATATGGCGGTGCTTTTGACTTTGATGGTGTTAATGATCGGGTAACTACACCCACTACGTTTGGGATTGGAACTACTGATTTTACAATTTCTACCTGGGTTAATTTGGATTCTGCTTCCGAGGGGGGTGCTTTTGTAAAAATTGGTGGGACCTCGCCAAATCAAGGATTTGCAATTGGTGTTGGTGGATCTAACTATGACGACACTGGTAATGATTTAATACTTCTTTATGAAGGCATTAGATGGATTGATACTAACAATGTTATTGGAACGGGTTGGCATCATGTTGCTATGACTGTTGATAGTTCTGGTTATCCTGCAGCATATATCGATGGTGTTTTTACTTATAGTGATGCCACCGGGACGGGAACAGCACCTCAACAAGATATAACTTACATCGGGGGATATACTGGTTCTGGGGCCCAGAATCGACATGCAGATGTCACAATAGATGAAGTTCGTATCTGGAACAGAAGTTTATCAACAACGGAGATCTATCAACAATATGCTTCTAATCTGAACAGATTTAATTTTACACAATGGTATCTGTATGTGAATCAAAGTCAGAACGCAACTGCTGTTTTAACTGATAGCGATTATACTTATTATGCTTCTGTAAAAGATAGTCTTGAAAATGAAAATATTACTACAACAAGAACAATAACCATAGACAGTGCTAATCCTACAATTACAATTAGTTCGCCGACAAATGGAACCAATACAACTAATACTGCATTGAATGTTAATTACATTGCAACAGATACAAATAGAAATTCTTGTTGGTATAGTAATGACACGATGACTAGTAATACTACTTTAACCGGCTGTGCCAACATTACTTCTGTAACTTGGTCAGTAGGAAATCATAACATGACTATTTGGGTAAATGATACTGCGGGAAATAAACAAAATGATTTTGTCACATTTACAATTCTACCTGATATTGACAATGATGGGATTGATGATACTAATGATCCTTTACTATATAACGAATCTAATGTAACTCAATCAGGAATCACAAAATTAAATATCACTGTTGGTGGTAATAGAACCAATGAAACTTATAGTGGTAAACAAGAAATATTATTTTATGATCAAAATACGTTAATGATTAATTTTAGTCACAATTTTTCATCAAAAAATTTAGACTTAAGTAATGTTACAATTATTAAAGATACTAATTATTTAATTGTAAACTTTTCAGGACAATTACAAGGAAATAAAACTTTATTCATCACAGATAATAGTTTTATTACTTTATGTGTTAAAGATGCAGAGGTAAGTTCAATTGATGCAGTTAGTTCCACTTGCGATGAGGCCAATGAAACTCTATTTACTTCTTGTTTAGGTAATAGCAACGCAACAACTATTAATGGAACTACTTGTACTGATTTAGGAACAACAATTAAAATTGAAAACTTACAGTATTCAGCAATTAGAGGGACGGTAGCTACTTCTGCTCCTGGTGCTGCTCCTGGTGGCGGCGGTGGAAGTGGTGGAGGAAGTGGTGGAGGAACCCCTATAGAAAGTTCTGGTACTGCTGAAGCTGCAAAAATACCGGAATGTCAAACAGATGCTGAATGTAGTCCAGATAAAACTTGTTATTACAACCAGTGTGTGAAACTATTTGACGTAAAAGTTCTTGACGTTGATTCTCCTATTGGTGATGATGGCTTGTTAGGATTTACTTATTTCATTAAAGGGATGGCAGATATTAATGGTGATGTGATTGTTAATTTTTGGTTGGAAAAAAATAATCAGGCCGTTAGTTCTGGCCAAGATGTAATTTACTTAGGTTCATTTGAAGAGAAAACAGAACAGACTAAAATATTTGTTCCACAAAATCTAGAACCTGGTGCTTACGAGTTTTATGTCCAAGTTGGTTTTGAAAATTATCAAGCTTTATCTCATCGAACAATCTTCGTGGAAGAGAAAGATGGTTTGATGGAAGTTAGAATAGACCAGCCAACCTCTCTTTGGAAAATGATTGCTTTAATTATTGCGGGAATAATCTGTTTGCTATTGATAGTTATTTTGATCATTTATTTATTTCCTAAATTCAAAAGAAAAGAACCAAGCACTTATACTAATATAAATCAAGCAAAAGCTGCAGAAGAACATATTGAACCTATTAAACAACTTGATTCCAATCAAAGTAATGTTGATGCTTTATCGAGAAAACCGATGCAAAGATATTATTGGGATCCAAAGACTAAAAATATTTTCAGAGAAACTCCTGCTGAAAAACCGTTAGTAGTCAATAATGCCATCGCTCCTTGGATTAGTGATCCAGTTTGGGAATTTTCTAAATGGCCGAAAAGACTTACTTTGAGAAAACGTCTTGGTAACATTTTCAGAGAAAGAAGTAGATGGTCTCTTCCTAAATACACTTCTATTAAAGTTAAACTTTTAGGACGTTTTCATAAGAAGAGAATTGATTGGAAACATGAAGGCTGGAGATGATTTAGACTTTCTCCAATAACTCTTTAACACAAGCATCAACATCATTACAATTAATCGTAAAAGAATATTCTTTCTTTTTCAAAGAATGATTGTACAACGGATCATAATAATCTGTTAACAGAATCTCTGCTGCTTTTTCATATTCTTTATTTTCTAATGCTTGTAACATTTCTTCTTTTTTCTTTTTAGAAATTACTCGCCATAAACTCTCTGAAACTTTTTTAATCCCTGCAATCATTTTCTCATTTGAGAAATATTCTTTAACCGTTTCTTTTACTCTTATTGGTAAATCTCGTTCAACATAAACATTTGTCCCTTTAAGCATTTCTTTCCAGAGAGATTCAGGAATCATTAAATTCCCTATTCTTCTACTTTCTCCTTCAATAAATATAACTTCTTCGTTATTTAATTCTTTCAACTTCTCCAAAAGCAAATTGTCAAACATCTTTTGTGTTCTTGGTTTCAAACCTACTGCGCCATATAAACTGCCTCGATGTTGCGCTAATCCTTCTAAATCAATTGAGTTTGGTAACTTTTGTAACAAAGCAGTTTTTCCGGTACAAGTTAATCCATTTAGAACAATTAATTTTGGTTTTAATTTAAACTCATTCAATTCCTCTAATATTAATGCCCGATAAGTTTTGTATCCACCTTTCAATTGGTAAGTTTTAAATCCTAGAGATTCAAATAAAGTAGTGATCACTTCTGAGCGCATCCCTCCACGCCAACAATAAACAACAATTGTTTTATCTTTAAATTCTTCAACAAATTTTGTCATTGCCGGAATTTTCTTTTCATAAAATTCCATTCCTTTTTCAATCGCTTCTTTCTGGCAGACTTGTTTGTAGATTAATCCCACCTCGTGCCTTTCTTCATCCGTTAAGATTGGTAGGTTAACTGCTCCTAAAATATGATCTCCTGCAAATTCTCCCGGTGAACGTACATCTATGAAAACTGCTTCTTTAAGTTCAAGAGCTTCTTTGATATTGATTTTATTAACCATCTAATATCAATTTCAGTTAACTTTTTATAAATTGATTGTTTTATTTTTACTATGATCATTAAAAAAATAAGTGCAGAAATAATCTTTTGGTTACATCAACCAATTATCATCCTTTGGTTCGGATTATTTCTTGTTCCTAAATCAATCTGGCCAGGGAGAATAACTTTCCATTTCTGGTTCATTTTTAGCATTATGGTTATTCAATTAATTTGGTCTTTGTTAGTTTTCAGAAAATTTGATATCATTTGTCCGTTAACAACGTTAATGCAATGGTTACGCGGTTATCCTTTGAAAAGTAAGCAGAATTATGACCATTCTTTCATTGCTGAAACACTTGATAAGTTTAGAATAAAAATCCATTACAAAGGCGTCAATATTGCTTTAATTGTTACCTTAATTCTAGTAGTTGTGCAATATCTTTGGTTCCGATAAGAATAATAAGATAAAAAGCGCCCCGACCGAGATTTGAACTCGGGTCGCTGCCTTTCTTTTCCCGAAGGAACGAAAGGGCAGAATGATAGTTTGTCCCTGGGATAAATCACATTCATAATTTATCGCGGTCCGGACTACACCATCGGGGCATAAACTAGAAAATACGTGTTTGCTTTAAAAATCTTTTGGCGAAAACCTTATAAAATAAAACAGTAATATCTGGCTTATGACTGAAAAAAGAATAATCTTAGGATTAACAGAAAAAATAATCGTTATTGGACCCAATAAAGAAGAAAAAGTTATTGCTAGAATAGATTCAGGAGCAACAGCCTCTTCGATTGATCTTAAGTTATCTGCAAAACTAGGTTTAGGGCCGATTACCAGAACAAAAATTGTTAAATCTGCTTCTGGAATAAAAAGAAGACCAATTATTATTGTTAAAGTAAAAATTAACGGAGATATTCTTGAAGAAGAGTTTACTTTAGCAGACCGTGTTCATATGACTTATCCGGTCTTAATTGGCCAAAATATTCTTAAAAAAGGAAAATTCTTAATTGATCCAAATAAAGGTGAAAAGAAATGAAAGGTGCCATTATTTCTTTAGGAAGTAAAAGTTCACAAATGGTAGCTGATGCTATGAAAAGATATTTTAAAACCGTTGACATGATTCAATTGAAAGAAATCGAAGTTAGTATGGGTAAAGACGGTGGTATTCTTTATCAGGGCAATCCCTTAAAAGATTATGATTGTATTTATGTTAAAGGTTCTTTTCGGTATGCTAATTTACTGGCATCAATCGCTAACTTATTAGAAGGAAAAGTTCCTTACATGCCGATTGCTGGTAGTGCTTTTACAATTGTTCATAATAAATTATTAACTCATCTTGCTTTACAACAGCATAATATTCCTATGCCAAAAACCTATGTTTCTTCAACTGTTGAAGCAGCAAAGGAATTACTTGATAAAGTAAATTATCCCATTGTGATGAAGTTTCCTGAGGGAACACAAGGAAAAGGTGTCATGTTTGCAGATTCAAAAAGTTCTGCTGCTTCTTTGTTAGACGCTTTAGTTGCTTTAAATCAACCATTTATTATTCAAGAATATATTGAAACTGGCGGTACAGATGTTAGAGCTTTAGTTGTTGGCGGTAAAGTTGTTGCGGCAATGAAACGTAAAGCACAGAAAGAAGATAAACGATCCAACATTCATGCTGGTGGTACCGGCGAATCAGTTGAACTTACTCGAGAATTAATTAACATTGCTTTAGATACTGCTAAAGCTTTGAAAGTAGACGTTTGTGGCGTTGACATTCTGGAAAGCCCTTTAGGTCCTTTAGTAATTGAAGCAAATATTTCTCCTGGATTACAGGGTTTAAGTAAAGCTGTTTCTGTAGATGTACCTAACGAAATTGCTAGACATTTCTTCTTGGAAACAGAAGCGGTAGTGAAAAAGAATAAACATCATGAAGAAAAGAAAGCTTTGGCAGAAATGAAATTGGAAGATATTAATGGAAGTGCTTCACAAGAAGTGATTACTAATCTCCAATTTAGGGGGGATAGAATTCTTTTGCCAGAGATTGTTACTAAATTATGTAAATTTGATGATCGTAAAGAATACGTTCTTAAAATAAAAAAAGGAAAATTAGAACTCGAAGAGTTCAAGATTTAAATTATTTCTTCCTTCTCTTAGTTACTTTCTTCTTAACAGCTTTAGTAGAACCACATTTAGGACAATCTAAGATTATCTCCCCGTATCTTATTTTCTTTGCGGTTCTTTTTACAACTTTACGTTTTTTTATGAATATATAATAAGGGACATATATTAACATAAATGTCACTAGAACAATACCAAATCCAAAAAAAAGCCATATGTTCTCTAATATTATTGCTACGACAAATGGTACAATGACAATAACTAGGGCGATTAATGTTCCCACTAAATGAGCTGCATTTGAACCACTACTAACTTTTGGATGATATGATTTATTACAAGATTTACATTTGTACAAATCTTCGCTATAATGTTGTATTTTTCCTTTTATGGATTTAAAGTAAGTTTTACTTGCCGGATTATATTTCATCTCTTTTGTTATTTTTCTTAGTTTAATTTTTTCTTTTGATGTTTTCTTAAAATAATAAATAAAAAATCCGACGAAGAGAATGGTGATAAAATCATCTAAAACTTTCCAGATAGAAAAAGATTCAATTAATGTGTAAACTAATTTTAATATTAATAAAATCCCTATTCCTAAAAATACATAATATGCGTTTTTGTATTTTTTTTCATGTTGTTTTTGTGTTATTTTTTTTGGAGGGGTAAACATCAATTTAAGAATAAAAATTAAAGCAATAATTACTATCATCAATATTATTCCCATATACCAAATATCTGATGAGATCATTTCTTCCTTCTCTTAGCCGTTCTCTTCTTCACAACATTCTTCACTGGAGTAATCTTAATCTTACAATCTTCACATTCTCTCTTGAACCACAGCAAATATATTATCGGTAGTAATCCTAAAGTGTTTAAAATTAATATTGCTACAAACCAACCTTTCTGTTTGTTCCCGGCAGAGTGCCATAATCCAATTCCTTTCCAGATAACTTCCCAGACCATAATTACAATTAATCCTAATATTGCTATTCCAGTCATCCCTGAAACTGCAGATGCTCCCATTACTGTCATTATACTCACCTCTTTTTTATATTACTATCATATTTTGATCATATTTAAAATCTTCTTTTTTTATGATTTTTTACTTTGATTAAATAAAGAAGAGTCAGAAAACAATGTTAATTTCTATTACTTTTTATGAAAGGTAATAGTTTGTTTTCTTTGTCGTTACTTTTATAAATAAAAAAAATATCCTTAATACTGAGGCAGATAGAATGGCAGAACTAAAAAAAGTAAGCAGTGAACAAGTTCACTTTACTTTTCTCAGTGAAGAAAAAACACATAAGAGGGAAATAGTATGCCTGCACTAAAAAAAGTATTAAGTTATCCAGCGATTCTATTAATTACAATCAATTCTATTATGGGGACGGGAATTTTCTTCCTTCCAGCAGTAGGTGCAGGTGCAGCCGGCCCGGCCTCAATTATTTCTTGGTTAATCCTTTCTTTGATTTCAATTTATATCGCAATGTGTTTCGGTGAACTTTCTTCAATGTACCCAAAATCAGGCGGAATATATGAATATTGTAAACAAGCTTACGGAAGATTCTTTTCATTCATCATTGGCTGGATGACTGTTATCGCCGGTAACGTTACTATTGCCATGCTTGTTGTTGGCGGGGTACAATATCTTATCCCTTTAGGTTCCATTTGGATCAAGATTGGCATTTCTCTACTAATGGTTTTCCTTTTCAATTACATTGCTTTTCGGGGAATGAAAACTAGTGCAATTATGTTAGTCATTTTTGCTTTCATTACTTTAGCTGCTCTTTTTGGATTATTAGTTCCTGGATTGTTTAAATTTCAACTTAGTAATTTCAAACCTTTCTTTGTTTTCCCTGCCTCATCTATCGTTTTAACAATTTTTTTAATAGCAGAAACTTTTTTCGGTTGGGAAACCGCTACTTTTCTTGCTGAAGAAACTAAAGATGGTCAAAGAGTAATGCCTAAAGCTTTAATCTGGGGGACAGTAATTATTGCCATTATTAGTATTATTTTTGTAATCACTTCTCTTGGTGTAATGCCTTGGAACATTTTTGGAGTTTCTTCTACACCATTAACAGATCTAGGAATTTTACATTACGGTTTATCTGGAGGAACAGTTTTTACCATCTTAGTATATTTAGCTATTATTGGTTCTGTGGCGGGATGGGTAGTTTCTGCACCAAGATTATTATTAGCAATGGCGAAAGATAAATTGTTCATGGAACAATTTGCAGTGATTCATCCTAAAAATTTAACTCCGCACCGAGCAATAATTTTTCAAACTGTTCTAACTACAATCCTTGTCATTGTCGGAGCAGGTTCATACACCACCATGTTACATCTTTTAGTACCAATCGTACTTATTGCTTATTCCTTTGTTTTGATTAGTCTTGTCGTTTTAAGATATAAGAAACCACATCAGAAACGTTACTTCACTGTTCCTTTTGGTAAAGTTGGTCCTATCTTAGTTTCATTATTTATGGTCTTTTTGATTGGAATGTGGTTGACTCACACTCCCGGCGCAGTGCACATTCTCAAAGTAGCATTATCTTTAATGTTTTTAGGTATTCCATTATATTTCCTTGTTGAAATGTATCATGACTCTGAAGCAATTTATGGCGTCAATGAAAAGTTATCATATATTTTGGTTATTTTTGAAAATCTTTTCTTTCCAATTAGTTTAAGATCTCGTATTTTCTTAATGTTAGGGGAATTAAAAAATAAAAATGTACTTGAGTTTGGTTGTTCTGTTGGAACGATTACTCGGAAATTAGCTCAAAAAGTTCTTCCGCACGGAAAAGTTTATGCTTTTGATATTATTGAACACAATCTTCGAGTAGCCGCTTCGCACATGAAAAAACATCAGCATGTAAAGTTTTTTCATCACAAACATCTTGACCATTTCAAAACTTCAGTTAAATTACCAAAGATTGACGTTTTAGTTTCTACAGGAACTTTATCTTACTTACAAAAACCACAAATTGTTTTGAAACATCTCGGAAAAAAAGTTAAGAAAGGCGGACGAGTAGTTTTCTTGGATTATGATCGTTTCTTCCATTTAATTCCCAATGTGCCTTGGGTTGGTGATGAAAAAAAACTTAAACGGATGTTTAAAGAAGCCGGTTTTAAAGTTGATGTTGTCAAGAAACAGGGATTATTATGGCGGCACGTTTTTATCCATGGTAAAAAGGTTTAAATACTCATTAGAATTACTTATTCTTAAAAAAGAGGTTAGGGCATGGCGAGAAATAAGTTAGATAAAACAATACAACTGTTAATTCCCCCTTCTTTGGTTCTTCTTCTTGTTGTTACTATTATTGAACTTTTCTACGGTGTTGGAAAAGGAATGGCTCTTTTTATTGACATTTTTGATATTTATGTGGTTATTATTTTTGCTATTGATTTGTATTATCGGTGGTTTGAAACACCTCATTTTTTTCCTTTCGTCAAAAAACATATTTTTGACATTATTGCTACCATTCCATTTAATTTAATCTTCTTAGGAATTGAAGGTCTTGTTTTAATTAGAGCTTTGCGAGGAGTACGAATTTTAGCGAGAATTGCTAGATTTGCACGATTTGCTCGTTACGGCCGTTTGTTAAGACTATTAAGATTTGGTGCACGGGCCCCGAGATTTATTAGAACAAGAAAGTATGTTAAAAAAGCAAAAATTCGTAAAGTTCAACCGCACGAAAAAGAAATGAAGAAAACTTTAAGTTTTAAAGTCATCCTCTTAATTACCATCAACTCCATCATGGGTACAGGAATTTGGTTCCTAACATCTGCAGGAGCAAAACATGCTGGTCCTGCTTCTTTAGTTTCTTGGGGAGTTTTATCATTAATCTCTGTTTACATCGCGATGTGTTTTGGAGAATTAGTTTCCATGTTTCCAAAAGCCGGCGGTGTTTATGAGTTCGCTAAACAAGCTTACGGTAGATTTTGGAGTTTTGTTATTGGCTGGACCACTTCTATTGCCGGAAGTGTAACCATCGCTATGCTTTTGTTAGGGGCGTTACAATATCTTATTCCTCTTAAATATTCTTTTACCTATGTCCCTATTGCAATTTTTCTAATTATCGCTTTCAGTTATGTAGCTTTTAGAGGAATGCAAACTTCAACAGTTGTTTTGGTAACTTTTGCTATTATTACTTTAACTGCAGTTGTTGCAATCATTATTCCCGGATTTATTAATTTCAAACCAGGCAATCTTGATCCTTTCTTTGTTTTCCCGGCAATGAATGTGTTGTTAGCAATATTCTTTATTGCAGAAACTTTCTTTGGTTGGGAAAGTGCAATATTTTTATCGGCAGAAACAAAAAATCCTTCTAAAATTATGCCTAAAGCGTTAATTTATGGAACTATTGTTATTGCAGTTTTGTCTTTCTTTTTAGCTCTTACCGCGATGGGAACAATTCCTTGGGCAGAATTCTCAGAATCGGTTGCTCCATTAAAAGATTTAGGAGCTGTTCATTTTGGAAATGTTGGGGGAATAATTTTTGCAATATTGATTTTTATTTCCGTAATTGGTGCCACTGCCGGTTGGATTGTAACCGCGCCAAGATTGCTGATGTCTATTGCTGAAGATAAATTATTTTTTACACAGTTTGCAAAAATTCATCCTAAACATAAAAGCCCTTATGTTTCCATCATTTTTCAAGTTTTAGTGGTTTCAACTTTAGTGATTGTTGGGGCTGGTTCATATGAAACTTTATTACATATGCTGATTCCTTTAATTCTGGTAGTCTATTCTGCTGTCTTGTTAAGTTTAGTCATTTTACGTTTTAAAAAACCGGAACTAAAACGACCTTACAAAGTTATTTTTGGAAAAGTTGGCCCTCTTATCACAATGCTGTTTATGGTATTTTTACTAATCATGTTTATCAAAGAAACTCATAGTGCTTTTGACATTTTACGTATTTCTGCAGGATTAGTCGCTTTTGGTATCCCTGCCTACTTTGCAATTGAACTATTTTATGATAAGAAGTATGTTACTTTACGAAGAAATTTAATGGCGAAATTATCACACCATTACCACAAATTCCCTTTACCTAAAATAACATTTAATAAAATCATTTCTTTGGTTGGGCCGTTTAATAAGAAATCTAACATCATGGTTTATAATTCTCCGATGGGAACGTTTACTCAACAAATTGTTAAAGCGAAAATGCCTTTCCGTAAAATCATTATTGCTAATCAGTCAAAAGAAGAAGTTAAAGTGTTCAAAGAAAAAATTTCTTCTGAAGATAGAAAACATGTTGATGTTAATTTATTACGAACATTAAACATTCCCACAAAATCTGGAAAAGTAGATGCTTTTGTCTCTTTTAATGACTTAGGGCACGTAAAAGATGTTGCTGCATTTGTTCATGACGTAAAAAAGGTTCTTAATAAAAAAGGTAAGTTTTGTTTTTATGTCAAGAACCATTTTATGGATATGACCCCTAACGCTTTATTGGTAGAAGATAAGAAAAAGATGCTCGCTTTGTTTAAGAAAGAAAAGTTAACTGCCACTTACACTAAGAAAAGCAGATTGTTCAAAACAGAAATATTTGTTTATGGTAAAAAGAAATAAAAAAATAAAAATTTAGTAAGTTCCTTTATCTACGGCACTTGCTTCTGAAGCCAATTTATATTCGGGAAGTTCTACTTGATATAAAGTTGCTTTAAACCTAACTCCTTCGTCTGTGGATGCAAGTTCTTCTAATGGGCTGAATAAAACTGCATTAGCTTCATCAGAAATCTTAGCATCTGTTGTTGGTTCTCCTAACATCCCAAAACAAACTGATGAAAGATAAGCAGATATTGTTCCAACTTCTTTTCCCATCACTGGGATATAAACCTCTTCCGCATCTGTTTTTACACAAACACATCTTAGATCATCTTTAATGTATAAATTTATTAATTCATTTAGTTTTACCATTGTAAAGAAATTTGGCTTTATTTGTTTTATAAAACTTCTGAAAGAAGGTTACTTTCTTTTCTTCGGATGTCTTTTATCCATCACTTTATGTAAATTCTTTTTATTCTCTGGCTTGTGTCGGTCAGTGTGATGTTTTAACTTAGTAAATAATCTTGATTTGGTAACAACTCTGATTGATCTTGCTCCTAACCGGACAAATTTAGCAATTCTTCCTCCTCTTGTTGCGACAGAAACACCTTTACGCACTTCTAATGAGGAATGTAAAATTGATTGCCCGATTCCTAATTGACCAGCGGCGGAAACTGCCCGCCAGATTCTACTTAATACTGTAAAGACTATCACTAAAGGAACTACTGCAACAAAATCTAACCAATAATTTTTGAAAAAGAATTTCCAACTTTTTGCTTTAATAGCTAGAAAAGTCAAATCAACAGCAAAAATAGCGAGAATGATATAATCCAAAGTAAGGATGTACGTGTGGTAATGGTGTGTAAAATCTTTGAAATAAGGTACTAGTTCTACCACAATCACAAAAATTAAACCAACAATTGCTGGCGGAATTAGTCTTGCATTCCAATGTTCAACCTTTTCCCAAAACTTATTCATGGTAAGAAGTAAATTTTTAAGGTTTATAAATTTAATCCTGTAACAACTTTTATAAACAAAAAAACATTCCTTATCTAAAAAGAGGCAGATTATGGATGTTAAAAAGTTTTGGAAATATTTGACTACAAATCATTCTAAAAAGAGAACTAAAAAGAAAGAAGTTGAAGTAAATTCTCGACAATCAACAACTTCAAAAAAATTATCTTCACCCGTTGTTCTTTTAATATTAATTAACGCTATTTTGGGCAGCTCATTATTTTTCGTTCCTGGTTATGGGATTGCTTATTCCGGAGCAGCTTCACTTATTGCCTGGGCAGCTTTATTTGTTATTGCTACTTTTATGATGCTTTACGTTGGAGAATTAGTTTCTTTACATCCCACTTCTGGCGGAACTTATGAGTTTTGTAAACGAGCTTATGGCCGGGCAGGTTCATTTTTTGCCGGTTGGTTAATTTGGGTCGCCGGAAATTTTGGAATGGCTTTAGGGATAGTTGCCGCTGCAGAATATCTTCTTCCAACAAGTTTTCCAAACTACTTTCTGTTACGGATTCTCTTTACGGTTGTTTTAGTAGTTGCCTTTAATTATTTCGCCTTTAGAGGAATTAATTTTGGCGCTACCGTTTTAGTTGTTTTTGGAGTGATTTCTTTAGTGGTGCTAATCTTGATGACTTTACCCTCATTCATTGATTTCCCTGCACTTTTTTCTGGAATGGTTAAAAGTCCTTTTGATTTAGAACTGTTTAAACCTTTCTTCCGAGTAGAGGGAATAGGAGTATTTTCTTTCTTAGCTTTATCATTATTTTTAATCAGTGAATCATTTTTTGGTTTTGAAATTATTACTTATATGGCTAACGAAGTAAAAGAACCAAAAAAGTTATACAAATTAATGGTTTTAGCGATGATCATTAGCGGAGTATTAATGTTCATTTATGTTGCTAGTTCTTTTGGTATAGTGAGTTATCATGATTATATTAACAACCCTCGGCCTTTTGCAGTACAGGCAATGAAAACTTTAGGTAATTTCGGTGAAAATTTTATCATTCTTGGAGTGGTATTAGTTTCCATTAGTGCCTCTGCCGGTTGGCCCATTGTTGGTTCACGACTAATCCGAGCTATGTCTGCAGATAAATTGTTTCCAAAACATTTTGCTGTACTTCATCCTAAACATCGTTCTCCGTATCGGGCAGTATACTTTCAAACTATTGCTGTTCTCGTCTTTTCCTGGTTCATTTTCCGAGGTTATTTAGTTAACTGGAATAACCCTTACCGAACAATCTATTTAATTTACATTGTTATCAGCATGATTATCCTGTCGTTAGTACTATTAGCGGTACCTATTCTAAGAAAGAAAGAAGCAAAACTTAAACGTCCATTTAAAGCACCTTTGGGAAAAGTTCTCCCTTTCGTTTTTGTGGCTGGTTTTATTTATTTAATTTTTAATTGGATTAAAATTGAGGGCGGTGTGGCCTGGTCAATCTTAAAATTAACTGCCTCTTTTATTATAGTGGGTGTACCATTTTATTTTTTAGTAGAAATGTTTTACAGCAAAAAAGCAATTGTTGGTGTTAACGAATATTTATCTTACTTTGTTTTGTTAGGAGAAAAATTATTTTTTCCTTTCTCAATTAGAAATAAAATTTTGAAAGGGTTAGGAAATTTGAAAGGAAAAGTCATCTTAGAATACGGTTGTTCTGTGGGGACATTAACCAGAAAGTTAGCTAGGAAAGTTACTGAGAAAGGTAAAATTTATGCTTTGAATCTCTCTGAAAAGAAAGTTGAAATCACTTCTAAAAGAACAAGACATTTACCTCATGTTTCTGTTCATCATCATCCTTATCTGAACGATTTTAAATTAAAATTTCCGGGGAAAGCTGATCGAGTAATCTCTGTGGGAATGTTATCTTACATGCAAAATCCTAAAAAGATTTTAACCAGTTTGGCTAAAAAAGTTAATCATAAAGCCGAAATTATTTTTGTTGATTTTGATAAGTTCTTTTATATTGTTCCTAACGTAGCCTGGATTACTGATGATAAGAAGTTAGTGGCCATGTTTAAAGAAGCTGGTTTCAACGTTAAAGTAGAAAAGAAACGTGGCTTGCTGTGGACATATATTATCATCTCTGGTAAGAAGCGATAGGTATGATTCTGGCTACATTTTAGAAATAATTATAAATAACAAAGATTTCATCTTTTTTATGGGAGACCCTAATCTAGTACTTGGTTTTGACATTTCTAAATCGAACAGATATAAGAAAGATTGTAAAAAATATAATGACCTGATTAAAAGAATTATAAGTACTGAATTAAAAATTGTTGGTTATCCTGAAAAAAGCAGGGTTTTACATGGTCCTTTTACTGGTAAAAAATGTAAAGGATTACTACATGCTTATGTTGGTGAAAACATGAGGATCTTATATAAGCCAGATTATAAAAATAAAATAGTTTTTCTAAAAAGATTTTTAACTCACACACAAATGGAACAGAAATGTAATTAATAATTTTCTATATGTGTATCTAAAAATTCAGCAACTTCAGAGAAATCGTCTAAGTCTATTTTATAAACACGTCTATGTATTGGCATTTTTTTAGGGACTAACTTTTTTAATAATTTTTTAGCAATGTTAGAATCTTGATTCTGAAGAAATGAATCTTGTCCTTTTTGGTAAATTGAAAGAATGGAATAGTTTAGATATTTTTGGTCTTCACAATCATACAAATCTGCAGTGGAAACTTTATCTGCATAAAGCAATCTAGTCCATTTATCTTGGGTTTCTAACTCTAAGAAATATAATGGGCCTTGTACGGTTTTTTTTTGTCTATTCTCTTCTACAGATAAATTTTGATCTTGGCAGATAGTGTCAAAAATTAGTTCTAGTTTACTTTTTTGCTCTTTCATTTTTAACAAAAGCATGCACTTATTTATAAATGTTTCCAATTTTGTTACTTTTTAGTAAGAAAATAATTTATTTTTGTTTTTACACCAATAAATATAAATAAAAGTTCATCTATTTTATTCTTATGACCCTTGATCGCAGATTAGTAAAAGAAGCATGCCAAGAATTATGGAACGAATGCCATGAACGAATTGAAACATTAGGATATACTCTTGGTAAAGATTCAATGATGCATGGCCCCAAAGAGATTTCAATCATTGCGACAATTCAACCAGAATATTCTTCAGAGATGATAGCTGTTTTTAGAGAAATAATTCCTTTAGAATATGTTTATCAGGGAGAAAAGATTCCCGTCATCATTTCTCCGCCTTTATATCTGCTTTAATTCCAATTCTTAATTCTTGTTTTTAATTTTTTAAGATATATCTCTACTTGATCACAAAATTTAACTATTTCTTTTCGTGTTGATTTTTTATTTCTTAATCTCCACGCTTCATGAATCAAATGATCTTTCTCTTTACGTAAATGTTTGATTAATTTATGTCTGTCTGGGTGATATTTGAATTTTTTCTCTGCTTGTGCTTCTACTCTTACCAGTTCAAACAGATGTTTTGGGAAGTCTGTATAATGAAAAGTTTCTTTATTATTTCTAATTGCTTTCAACGAACTTTCCATATAGCCCATTAAAATCTTCGCTTCTTCTTTCAACGTTAAGGGGTTAAGAAAATCTTTTTTAAAATTAAATTTCTTGCCCCACATAAAATTAAAAAACATAAACCTTTGCACTAATCTTTCAGGGCGCATAAATTTTACAATGAATTCATCCTTTTGTATTTTACCTTTTTGTAAAGAAGTTATTGTTATTGCTCTGAATCTTGATTCGTAACCCTCACAAATTTCATTTTTTAGTTTTACAAGTTTATCATTAATTTCTTTTTCTAGTTTAAAATTGAAATTTTTCTCAACAATCCCAAAAAAATCTATATCACTATTGTGGTTTCTTTCTTTTTTTTTAAGTATTGTTCCAGCAAGATATAAAGAGATTAATTTTTTATCTTTAAGTTCACTAACAATAAATTTAGAAATATTTTTAACAACTTTTCTGATTAACCTTTCTTTTTTAGAAAAAAAATGTAACATTTAAATTTTCACCCTTCAAGATCTTTAACTTCTTTCTCTTTAACTTTCTTCAACTTAACGCCACATCTTCGACAATGGATAGAATCTTTCTCATGCTCTTCCAATTTACATTTCTGGCAAATAATCTTTGTCTTTGTAGCTTCCATAAACAAGATCTTAATCAATTTACCTAACTGCCATGGTATTAAAGCGATACCGGATAAAATCATCAGGATGGTGACAATCTTTCCTGCAGGTGATAATGGTGTAACGTCACCATAACCAACAGTTGTTAAAGTTACAATTGAAAAGTACATTGCGTCCCAGATCGTTCCAACCTGATCAGGATTAACTTTACTTTCTACTGTCCATATTAATCCGGAAGCAATCAAAACAATTGTAAAAACAGTCATTACAATTCTAATAATCACTAATTGTGAATCGGTAATCCTCCCAAACATTGTATCTTGAGATTTGAACATTCTTTGGAATCTTAACACCCGTAACATTCTGAACAATCTTAAGATTCTAAGAATCCTAAAGAACCCTAAGTTTGTAGCAGAACTAAACATTGGTAAATAACTCAATATTGGCAAGATTACAATTAAATCAATTATTGTATAAATGTTAAAGAAATGTTTGACTTTCTTTTCTGCAACCCACATTCTTGCGGCATATTCAACGATAAAAATACTGATTAACGTGATTTCAGAAATGGATAGGATTGTCCGATAAATTCCTGTTGGACCGTGAGTTTCAACAATAAACAAAACAATTGCTAAAAAGTTAATGAAAAATAATGATCCTTCAATTAATCTTCCGTGTGTGGAAGCGTAATTGTCAAGATGTAAATGTAAATATCCTTTAATTTTGTTTAACCCTTTTTCTTCTAACTTTTCACCTTTCTGCATGATCTTTAAATCAATAGCATCTTCATTAGTAAGTTTAGAATTCTTTCTTAAAGTTTTTTTCTTTGCCATGTTACAGAAATAAAACTATTTTTTCTTTTTTTTAGCAGGTTTTTTCTTAATAGTTTTCTTAACAACTTTCTTTTTAGGTTTGTTTTTCTTTAACGGAATTGCTGCTCTTCTACTAACCTTACTGAACTTTTCTAAATCTTCTAAAATGTCAGAAGCAATAAAACTGTAACCTTTCTTCTTTTTCAATAACTGATCGCCAACCCAACCGTTAACATATGAACCAGCAACAGCACTTTTGAACAAATCTTTAGTTTTTGCTAAAAAGCCAACTACTATCCCTGCCATTACATCTCCCGTGCCAGCTTTAGTCATCCCTTGATTCCCTGTCCGATTATAAGCAATTTTATTTCTAGAAATGATAATATCCGTAGAACCTTTAACCAATAAAACATTATTGTTTTGTAAAAAGTATCTTAAATTTCCCTGTAAAATCTCAGCTTTCTCTTTAGCATTAGCAGATTTTAGTTTTGGTAATAAGAATTCTTTCCCACTATTAACAAGAAGCATTTCTAACTCTGCCTCGTGTGGTGTTAAAATTGAATTGTGAAAATCTTTGAACGACATTGATTTTAATGCGTCTGCATCAACTACTTTTAATCGTGGAGACTTTTTGATAAAATATTGACAAAATTTATCTGCTTTCCTGGTAATTCCGTTACCTAAACAAACTGCATCAAACCTGTCTGAATACTTTACCATCTCTTTTGCATTTTTTATATTGAAATTTGAACCTTTAATTTTGTGGGTTATTAAGTCTGAGGAAATTCTATTAATTGTCCAGGAAACTTTTTCCGGAGCAGCAATCGTTACTGAATCGCAACCAGACCTTAATGCAGACAATCCTGCTAAGGCTACAGCGCCGACATATTCTTCTGAACCACCGATGATTAAAGCATAACCATTCTCGCCTTTGTGTGACGTTTTTTTCCTGTCCATTAACTTTTTTATTTGATTTATGTTCATTTTTTATAAACAACTCATATTTTTATTATTACTATTTATAAAGTAGAGTTACTTTTGAGGTTTATTAATCTTTGTAATTATTATCCGGTGAGAAATCGCTGTTTACTACAAAAACCCCCTTACTTTTCACAACAATTATAAACAATTATTTCTTGATAACACTATGAAAGAATATGCTTTCGATAACGGGAATGTTAACTGGGCAGAATTAGAAGCCGGTTTTATCTCTCAAGAAGATTTTGTTAAAGCGCACCAGAATACTGTTATCTGTTGCCATGACGTTTTGATAAATTATCAAGGCGGTATTCTTTTGATAAAAAGAGATAATGTTCCGGCAAAAGATTTGCTTTGGCCGATCGGTGGAAGAGTTCTTCGTGGAGTTCCTACTGAAGAATCTTTACGTAGGAAAGTTAAAGCTGAATGTAATTTGGAATTAGATAATATCAAATATCTTGGAACTTCTAGAGCAATTTTTTCTACTGACCCTTTTCAACATGGTCAAGGTACAGACTGTTTTGCTTTAATGTATTCTGCTGATGGTAGTGGCGAATTGAAATTGGACAATTTGCATAAAGACCCTTTGATTGTTACTAAAGAGAAATATATTGAAATCAGAGATTCTTTATATCCTTATGTTCAAGACTTCATGGACAAACTCTTTAAAAATTCATAAACTTTATAAAGTAATTATCTAAATATCATTTAAAAGAGTTTTCTGATAGATTTGGAGTTAAAAAAATGTTATTTGAACCAACTTGGGATATTATTGTCGAACCTGAAGAACCAGTTCCAGTCAGTAGTCTAGAAATTGTTCTTGGTCGAGGAGAAGAAAATACTCTTGCTACAGAATGTCCTGAATTATCCCAAGAATCTATAGATTACTGGAACAAGCAACATGTTGAACAAATGTTGGTGAGAGCTCCTGAAATGTCTGCTGCTTTAGATGCCAATGATAGAGATAAAGTTGTTAGAATGAGTAGACATATTAGCGGTGATAATCGTAAAGAAAGATTATCTAAAGCTACTTTGGTTGGAAATAAACTTTACCTTGCCATTACAGGAACAAAGTATTCGGATATAACTGGAACTAGTACTCAAGCAATCGTAAATTCTGATTTTAGAAAAAGATTAATGCAGGCCGGTTTAGATAAACATGCTGATGAAAACTTCTTTTTTGCTAATGCGATGGGTGTTTGTGCAGCTGTTTATGGTGCACTTCCTGGAGAAGGTTTTACTCCCGTGGGTTATAGAAGTGAGAAAGTTATGATTTATCCAAATACTTATCATGTTATTGGTGGGTTTCCAAAAGATATTAGTCGGCCAATTTTTCATCAGAGACAAGAATTAAAACAAGAGTTAGGTCTGAGAGAAGAAGAAATGGGAGAAGCTTTCTTTGAAGGAATTATTCGTCAAGGTGCTTCTCGAATTCCAGAAATGATTTTTACTATTCCTGTTTATGTTAGTCAAGAAGAACTTCATAAGAGATGGAAAGCTGATAAAAAAGGAGTTATTCCTGGAAAATATGAACATCGAAAAATTAGCTATTTGTCTATTGAAAATGAATTACCTGCTTTCTTAAAAGAAAACGGTCCAACAATGGTGCCGGCAGGAGCAGCAGCATTAACTAAATTGTTAGAACATTACGAGGTAAAATAAAATGACAAATGAAAAATTTAAAGAATTAGCTGATAAATTAAGAAACGTTGAAGCACCAATCATTGACTGGTTTGCAAACACACCTCAAGAGATGTGTTTAAACGATTGTAGGGAAGGAAGAGGTTATTTAAATCAATTAATGACCATGTTAGAAGGAGGAAGTATTACTGATGCTCACGATATTAATTACACTTTAGATTCCATTAAAGAATTTAGTAAAATGTGGCTTCTCCCTAAAGAAACTACAACTACTTTGTTTAAAGATTATCACTTTCAACCTCAGGGCGATTTATTGTCAGGAATAGTTGATTATCGCTATGAAAATTTAGCTGGAAGTAAATATGGCCGATTTTCATTTTCTGATTTAAAAGAAACTGCCCAAGAATACTTTATTGGCAGAAAGAAGACTAATCCTGAAGGATTTGTTGAATTTTTAGGATTAATTAAAAATGGCGTCTCTGAAGATTCTTCTGAATTAATTACAGAATTAGTTGAAACTTATAATGCTGTTAATTCTGAAAAGTTGGATATTAATCCAGAAATGCTTGACGCTTTTTATAATGATAAATTAGCTTTAAGTGAATTGGATGTTAAAGTAAGTAATGCTAGCAAAATGGTTAGTCAAAAATTTTTTTCTAGTGATAATAGTGGTATTGAAGAATTGAATCTTTACGTTGCTGGAGTTAGAAAAGATTATGATGCTTTTGTAGAAACTTATGGTGTAGTTAAAGATGAATCAATAATTGAAGGGATGGAAATGATTAATACTAATCTTCAAGATCTTAATGGTCGGAATTCATAATCTCTATACTCCAGTATAACAGTTCTTTTATATTGAAGTAGGATATTTATTACTATGAAAAAAACAATCACTTTAGCAGCATTACTTATGGGTTTATCAGCTCCAGCTTTAGCAGAATCTCCTAGAGTTAATGAGTCTGGTGTTAAAGAATCTCCTTATACTATTGGTTTAGGATTTAATCTTGCGCATATCCCAGAAAGCGATGGTACTAAAGAATTTCTTACTGAAGACAGAGAAATGTTTAACAAAAGTATGCCTGTGGGAGATGACCATACTGCTTTTGGCAAATTCTTAGAAGTTGGTAATATTAAACCTTCTATAGAACTTAACGGTTCAGTAGATCTCTTTGAATTATTGGATGCGCATTTATTACCTCGGGATGGTTTGAAGATTGGTCCCTATTTTGGTTTTGGTAGTTCTCATATTTTTGGTGATGTTGTTAGTAAAAAAACTTTTGATGCTGAGATTGAACATGTTTTGTTATCTGAACCTGCACAATTGGGCGATACACCAACAGAATGGACCCAACATTTAGATTATTTAGTTCAGTTTGGTTTGGACATGGCCTATAAAGTTCATGAGTTAGGTCCGGTAGATCTCAAATTAGGGGTTAAAGGGGGAGCGTTTTATATCAAGAGTTCATCTGAATTAGATATCTTTGTAGAATCGGAAGGGCCGTTCACTGGAAAACTTGAACAAGGTGGAGAGTTAAATTTAAACTGGTCACAGATGAACACTATCGCTAACACTTACCAAAGTATTATTACTAAAGCTGTAAGTAAAGGTTGGGGTGGCGAAGTTTTCCCGTACCTTTCTGTTGAAACTAAGTTTGGCCCTTTCGGAATTGAATTGAAAGTAGGTTATCAACTCCAGTTTCAACCAGAATTAGAAATTTCTAAAGAAAGTTCTTACGATCCTCAACGGGTTGATAAGAATGATAAGTTAACTGGTAAAGTTGAAGAGAGTACTTCTACAATTAACAATGATACTGTTGGGATTGCTGGTACGATTTTATTTAATTTGTATTTGTGATAAAATGGAAAACTTAGACATGATCCTTAACTCTAGCGGACCTAACCTTAAAGAAACTGAGGAACTTGTTAAGTACGTTTCTACAGAAATAGACCATCCTGAAGTCAGAGATTATATTCTAGGATTAGTTGACCGTATCATCGCAGGTTACGAACATCAAAGTGGAAAAGATTACACTGGTTATCTGCCCTAAACATTTATATTCTTAACCAACTTCCCAACCACATGAACTTACTAACCGTAAGGAACATGGTCATTCTGATCTTCATCGCTGTAATCTTGGGCTTCCTTTCCAGAATCTATCCTTTTCTAAGATGGATCTCTTTACTTCTAGTTATCATTGTTACTATTGCTTTCTTGATTCTCAGAAATAAGATTTATAAGAAAATTGAATCTCAACATAAACATTTATAAATAACTCCCTAAATAAGATAGTATTAGAATGGTAAGTCCATTCTAAATAGATAAATGAAATAGTCTTTTCATTTACCATATTACCAATGAGTTGGTGAGAAACACAACGAGGTAACTAAGATAATTCTTTGTTACTATAAAAAAATTAAATGTTTTTTCGTGTGGGACTAAGTGAGTGTAACGAACGCATGTCGCACCTCGCTCCCAGTTGGCGAAAGAACTGTTTGGAGAAGATAAAATGGCTGATGAAGCAAATGTATTAGAAATTATAGAAATCGCTCGAACTAGCGGTAAAATTAGTAAAGGTGCTAACGAAGCTACCAAAGCTATTGAGAAAGGCAACGCAAAATTAGTAGTTTACGCAGCAGACGTTTCACCAAAAGAAGTTGTTATGCACTTACCTTTGTTATGTAAAGATAAGAATGTTCCTTGTGTAGAAATCTCCAAGAAAGAAGATTTGGGAGCAGCAGCAGGATTAGCAGTTTCAACTGCAGCAGTAGCTGTTGTTAAAGAAGGAGATGCTAAAGGAAGAATTGAATCTTTGAAAGGTGAATAAGGATGGCTAAGAAAATCTTCAAAAAGAAAGGAGACGAAGAGAGTAAAGTAGAAGGTGAAGTAAGATTCACTCCTGGTACTCCTGCCGAAGTTAAAGAGATTGTTGTCCGTGCTGGTTCAAGAGGAGAAATTACGCAAGTAATGTGTAATGTTCTTGATGGTCGTGATAAAGGTAAATCTCTAAGAAGGAATGTTAAAGGTCCTGTAAGAGTAGGAGATCATTTAATGCTTATGGAAACAGAAATCGAAGCCCAGAGATTGGGTGGCGGTCGTAGAGGAGGTAAGAAATAATGCCTAAATGCAACTTTTGTGGAATATCCATTGAAAAAGGAACAGGAAAAATTTTTGTTTACTCTTCAGGTAAAGTTATAAATTTCTGTTCAGGTAAGTGTGAAAAGAACCTTTTGAGTTTGAAAAGAAAACCTTTGAAAATCAGATGGACAGATGCTTATCGTAAAGAACATAAGAAAGATACTAAAGAATAAAACTTGTCTTTTTTTACTTAAAGTAAACCTATGGGGTGACAATACAAAATGATTGAAAGAACATTAATCTTACTTAAACCAGACGCAGTACAAAGAGGTATCTGTGGAGAAATCATGACTAGATTTGAAAAAGCTGGCCTGAAAATGGTTGGAATGAGAATGGTCTGGGCAGATCGTGATTTTGCTAAACAACATTATGCTGAACATTTAGAAAAACCTTTCTATAAAGGCTTAGAAGACATGATCGTTATGGGACCTGTTATTGCTATGGTTTTAGAAGGCGTTGAATCTATTGAATTGGTTAGAAAAATGTGTGGCGCAACAGAACCAAAATCTGCTAATCCGGGAACTATCCGTGGAGATTATGCTCAAGTAAGTTATGGGCATGCTGATAAGAGAGGTATTGGAATTAAAAATGTTATCCATGCTTCAGCTAATAAAAAAGATGCTTTAACAGAAATTGGTCTTTGGTTTACACCAGAACAATTACACACTTACAAAACAGTACATGAAACACATGTCTTTGAATGAGGTTACCAAAAAATGAAACTAATCGCATTGGGCTCACCAGGAGTGGGGAAAGGAACTTACGCTAAAGAGATTATCCAAAAGTATAATATCCTTCACCTTTCTACTGGAGATATGTTCAGAGAAAACATGAAAAATAACACCGAGCTAGGAATTAAAGCAAAAGAGTTTATCAATCAAGGAAAACTTGTTCCTGACGAAGTTACTATTGGGATGGTTAAAGAACGTCTATCCCGAGAAGACACAAAAGGTGGATATTACTTGGACGGTTTTCCGAGAACAATTCCGCAAGCAGAAGCCTTAGCAGAATTCGCAGATATTGACCGGGTAATCAATTTCAAAGCTGATCATGAAGTTATTATTCAACGTCTTAGTGGAAGAAGAATTTGTAAACAGTGTGGAGCAATTTTCCATACTATTAACATCATTCCAAAAGTTGAAGGCGTTTGTGATAGTTGTGGTGGTGAATTGTATCATCGTGATGATGATCAACCTGAATCAATCAAAAAAAGACTACAAGTCTATGAAGAGGAGACTAAACCTTTAATCAACTTTTACAAAGAAAAAGGTATCCTGAAAGAAGTTCAAGTTAACGAAGATTTTGGTAAAAATAAAGAATTAATGTTAAACAGAATCTTTACAGCAATTGATAATAATTAAAATAACGAGGTAAAAAAAACAATGGCAGAAAAAATGGTTGACATGGTCATGAGGTTAGCTAATAAACCAGACCAAATTAGAAATATAGCGATTTGTGCTCATATTGATCACGGAAAGACAACTTTCTCTGATAATTTATTAGCAGGAGCAGGTATGATGAGTGAAGCAGACGCAGGTAAAGCCTGTAAACTTGACTTTCATGAGGACGAACAGGAACGAGGAATTACAATTGACAGTGCTTCCGTTTCCATGGTTCATATGGTAGGGGAAAAAGAATTCCTGATTAACTTAATTGATACTCCTGGTCACGTAGATTTTGGTGGCGACGTTACTAGAGCAATGCGGGCAGTTGATGGAGCAGTAGTTTTAATCTGTGCTTCTGAAGGAGCAATGCCACAAACTGAAACTGTTTTACGTCAAGCACTAAGAGAAAGAGTTAGACCAATCCTATTTATTAATAAGGTAGACCGACTAATTAAAGAATTAAAACTAACTCCTGAACAAATGCAGCAAAGATTCATTAAACAGATTGCTGATGTTAATAAAATTATTAGACATGTTGCTCCTGAAGAATATAAAGAACTTTGGCAAGTTGGTATTGAGAAAGGTACTGTTGGTTTCGGTTCTGCTTTCCATAACTGGGGAATTAGTTTGCCTTACATGCAGAAGAAAGGAATTACTTTCAAAGAAATAATTGATGCTTATGCAGGTACAGATGAAGAGATTAAAGAAAACATTATAAATTTGGCTAAGAAAGCGCCAATTCATGAGGTTGTTCTTGATATGTCAGTTGAACATCACCCTAATCCTGTACAAGCACAGAAGTATAGAATTCCAAAATTGTGGCAAGGTGATTTAGAATCTGCTGATGGGAAAACGTTAATGAATTGTGATCCTAACGGAAGATTATTTTTTGTAATTACTAAAGTAGTTGTTGATCCACAAGCAGGAGAAATTGCTGCTGGCCGTTTATTCGGTGGAACAATGAAGAAAGGAGAAGAAGTTTGGTTGAATATGGCCAAATCTGCAGGAAGAATTCAGCAAGTCTACATTTACAATGGAGCAAAGAAAGAAATCGTTGATAATGTTCCAGCAGGAAATATTATTGGTGTCGGCGGTTTACGAGCTGGTATGCCTGGTGAAACTGTTACTTCTGGTGGAAAAACTGAACCTTTCGAAAAGATTTCACATATCTTTGACCCGGTAGTTACAAAAGCTATTGAAGCAAAGAAACCAAGTGACTTGCCAAAATTGATTGAAGTTCTTCGTCAAGTACAGAAAGAAGATCCTACTATTGTTGTTGAGATTAACGAAGAAACTGGTGAGCATTTGTTACACGGAATGGGAGAATTACATTTGGAAGTTATCGAAAACAGAATTGTTAAAGAGAAAGGTGTAGAAGTAAAAACATCTCCTCCGATTGTTGTTTATCGTGAAGCGATTACTAAAGAAAGTCCTCAAATTGAAGGGAAGTCTCCTAACAAACACAATAAGCTTTATTTCAGAGTTGAACCTCTTGAAGATGATGTTGCTCAAGGTATTAAAGATGATAAAATGGGCCATGGACGATTCAAAAAGAAAGATCCAGAAGTTATTTCTTTCTTGAGAGACGAATGTGATTGGGATACAAAAACTGCTCAGAGTGTTAGAGCAGAATGTAATGGTAACATTTTCATGGATAATACTCGTGGTATCGTTCATATTAACGAAATTATGGAATTATTGTTAGACATGTTTGAAGACGTTATGAAAGCTGGTCCTTTAGCAAAAGAACCTTGTGTTAATGTTAAAGTTCGATTAATGGACTGTACTTTGCACGAAGATGCGATTCATAGAGGTCCTGCACAGATGTACCCTGCAGTTAGAGAAGGTATCCGGGGCGCAATGATGCAAGCTGGTCCTTTGTTATACGAACCATTGCAAGTAACTAGAATCGAAGTTCCTAATGAGTATGTAGGTGAAATCTCTAAATTGGTCTCTTCTAAAAGAGGACAACTATTGGAGATGAACCAAGAAGGCGATGTTAATGTAATTATTGCTAAATTACCTGTTGGTGAATTGTTCGGTTGGAGTAATGCTCTTCGAAGTGGAACTGGCGGTAGAGGAAGTAGTTCATTAGTAGACCAGAGTTTCGAAGTGTTACCAAGAGAATTACAGGATAAAATCCGGGCTCAAATTGTTGAGAGAAAAGGATTGACTGCTGGTAATCTAGGTGCATAGGAATTAAAATATTTTTTTTATTTTTATCTTTTTTTCTAATTATTAATCAATAACTACTTCTGTAACATATATGTTGTAAACTATAGGAAGCTTTATAAAAGAATTCAGGCAAAAGTACTTCCGCCCTTTAAAAAGGGCTAAATAAAAATGAAAACAAATCACCCACCACAAACTGGAATAGGAACGCTTGATGATTCATCTAAAACTGATTACGATATTCCTAACCCTCAAACGCTTAATGGTCAAGAAATGTTCGAATCTGTTTTTGGACAATGTCGTGATGCTGGTTCTTTTGGTGCTGTAACTCAAAGTCCAGAGGGTGGTGTCCGTAAAGTTGTAGCATTTAGTGTCCAACCTTCTGTTAAAAAACTTGCAGGGGTTCATTCTAATGTTAAAGTGGATCATCTTGGTGGAAGAGATTACTCATTACAAACAGACAATTTATCTGAAAATTTTACACTTTCAGAACCAGACCATTTACATGTTGTTGCTGGTGTTATGGAAGGAGTAATTTTACGTTCATTGAGAGGTGTTGAAGGTGTAGTTTCATATCGAGATAGAAAGTTTACTGCTGTTCATGGATATGTTTTTATGTCCACAGAAATGGACGAAGCTCCTGGGAAAACTGCCGATAGCCTTGTAAAAGAAGAATGTTTAACACTTGAATCTGCATTAAATATTTCTTATGATACTGCATCAACTTTACAAAAAGTTCATAATGCCCATGTTATTCATGGAGATATAACTCCTAAAAATATTATGTCTGACGGACAAAAAACAACTCTTACTGATTTTGGCAATTCTCGAGTTATCGGTTTGAATAAGTATCTTAACCTTTCATTTCGTGGAATGAACGAAATGTCTTTTGTTGTTGAATTTGCGGATGCTTTACCAAAAGTTGGTACTCCAGCTTATTTTGCTCCAGAAACTCCGTTTGAAGGTTCTTCAATTGCAGGAGATATTTATTCAATGAATACTACTGCTCTTTATTTAACAACTGGATTAGTTATTGCTCCCATTATAAGAAAATCCGGATGGAGCTCTAAACTTTACAATCTTACAAAAGAAGAAATGATTAAAAACGATGTTCCAGAACCTGTTTGTCAAGCAATTTTGTTTAATCTTGCTGCCTCTCCGGAAAATAGGGATTTAGAATTTCTAATTTCTACTTTAGGTGATTCTTTGGGTGTAGAGTTACCTGGTGGTGTAAAAACTTATTCTTGTCCTTCTGTTTTTGCTCGAACACAATTGTCAAGGTACTCTGATTATGAAGCAGCGGATACAGAATTTTTATCTAAAAAATTTTAGTCTTACACAAAATTAATAAACAAAATATTCTTTCCCAATATCATGAAATATTTAGCAGCATTAACAGCAGCCGCAACCATTCTATTAACACCTGGTTGTTTGGAAGAAAAAGTTAATCCCCCTCTTCCACCTAAATTAGATTCTGATGCCAGAGGAATGGTCGTTGATTATGAACCTGCAGATACTAAGCCAGTAATTTGTCCACAATTACCAAATAAAATCAAATTAATTCTTTATAATACTACTCCAGCTCGTGATCATTATTTCTAATATTTAATTTTAAAGCAAAATTTCCAAAAGCTTTATAAATAACCTCGATAAAAACAAATTAAACAATTATACTTATTATAGTATAAATTTGGAGGAATAAAATGGCAAAAGAAAAAGAACATATTAACTTGGTTTTCGTAGGTCACGTAGATCACGGTAAATCAACTACTGTAGGTAGATTATTGTTCGACTCAGGTAATGTAGACGAGCAAGCAATGAGAAAATTAAAAGAAAAAGCTGAACTCCTTGGTAAGAAAGGTTTTGAATTCGCTTTCGTTATGGATAATTTGAAAGAAGAACAGGAACGTGGAGTTACTATTGACTTGGCTCATAAGAGATTTGATACTGATAAGTATTACTTTACAATTATTGACGCACCTGGTCACAGAGACTTTATTAAGAATATGATTACTGGTGCTGCTCAAGCAGACTGTGCAGTTTTAGTTGTAGCTGCTAATGACGGTGTTAACGCACAAACTATTGAACATTTGAAATTAACAAAAATTTTCGGTGTTGGACAGTTAATCGTTGCTGTTAACAAGATGGACATTTCTGGAGTAGATTACTCTGAAGACAGATTTAAAGCTGTTGTTGAAGAAGTTAAGAAACACGCAACACAAGCTGGTTGGGATGTTTCAAAAGTAGCTTTCTTACCTATTGCGGCTTTACAAGGAGATAACATTGTTAAGAACTCAGACAAAATGGCTTGGTGGACAGGCGACTCTTTATTACAAGCAATTGATAAATTTGAAGTTCCTCAAAAACCAACTGACTTACCATTGAGACTTCCTTTACAGGATGTTTACAATATTACTGGTATCGGTGTTGTTCCTGTTGGAAGAATCGAAACTGGTGTTATGAAGATTGGTGACAAAGTTATTGCTGTTCCTGGAAGAGAAGGTAAAGGTGTTCCTGGAGAAGTTAAATCTATTGAAATGCATCACGAACAAGTTAAAGAAGCTGGTCCTGGTGACAACGTTGGATTTAACGTTAGAGGCTTTGGAAAGAAAGACATTGCTCGTGGAGACGTTATCGGCCCTGCTGACAATGTTCCAAGTGTAGCAACTGAATTCACTGCTCAAATTGTTATTATGTCTCATCCAAGTGTTGTAACTGTTGGTTATACTCCGGTATTCCATATTCATACAGCACAGGTTGCTTGTCAGTTTGTAGAGATTGTTAAAAAGTTAGATCCTGCAACTGGTAACGAAGTTACTGAAAACAAAGACGTTTTAAGAAACGGAGATGCAGCAATCGTAAGATTGAGACCTGTACAACCTCTTGTAATTGAGAAAAACTCAGAAATTCCGCAAATGAGTAGATTTGCAATCCGGGATTCTGGTGTTACTGTTGCAGCTGGGATGTGTCAGGAGTTAACTAAGAAAGAGATGTAACTCTTTTTTTTTTACCCTTTTTTTTCTTTAGGGGAAAAGCTTATAAACAATCCAAAATCTGAGTTAATAGAAGCATGGTAAAGAAATTTACCCTGTAATAAATATATAAAAATGGCGCAAAGAGCAAGAATAAAATTAGCAAGTATCGATATTGATAAGATCAATCGAATTTGTACTGATATTAAAGAGATAGCCGATAAAACTGGCGTTGATCTTCGTGGACCTATTCCTTTGCCTACAAAAAAATTAAAAGTTACTACTCGAAAATCTCCTTGCGGTGACGGAAAAGCTTCTTGGGAACGTTATGAAATGCGGATCCATAAAAGATTAGTTGACATTTCTGCTGATGAAAGAACTCTAAGATTGGTGATGAGAGTACCAATTCCCGAAAATCTTAACATCGAAATTGAAATGGTTGATGTTTAAATTCAAAATAATTCTAAAAAATTCTAATTGTTGATTAACTTTGTTTTAATAATATTGCTCTTTAATTTAAATAACTACTTTGCAGTAATAAAGCAAACGAAACATTTATAAATGGCCAGACCTATTTATTTAATATGGCATTTATTGATTCATTAATACCATTTGTAAAGGGGCTAGAGAAAGCATCTAATATTGTTGTAGATGAAAATCCTGATTATTTTGTTGCTCCAATGATGGGCGCGGTACCTTTTATTGATGTTATGCATATTCTAAACGAAGATTTTGACATCTCTAAAGTTCATTATATGCCTGCATCTAGTCACGTAGTTAATGCAAAAAGCGTTATGGGTAATTGGATGGACAATTTCTTAGCTAAAAATGTTACCGTTGATTCTCCTGTAAAAATGATTGGGATTGACGAAGTTGTAAGTGGTAGTTCTGCTACTCGAGTTTATCGGGCAGTAAACCAAGCAATTAATAGAAAGAAAAGAGAATTAATTACTGGGACCTTATTTGGTTTTGATATTAATGACCAAGAAAAATTTAAAAATGCTGTTAAACAATTTGATCGGATTTCAGATTCAGAAAATTTTGATTTCTTATCTCATATTATGGGGTCAAGAAAAAGAGACGTATATAGTTCAAATCCAGAACAATTAATTAATGATCAAAAAAAGTTAAGAGAGATTGTTAAAAATCATTTTGCTAATCATATCTCTTATGTTAGTATTGGTGTAGAAGATTCTAAACTTGGAACAGAAGCTAGACCACGTCAAAGAGAATATTTGGGTCTTCGTGAAAATGGAGATGTTATCCCTGTGTCTGTAGAAGCAATTATTTCTATGGATAAACCTAATTTATGTCCTGCTAGATATAAACTATTATCAGAAAAACAAGGAGTTAGAGGACATGTTTGTTATTCTCCTGTTGTAGAAGATTTCTTAGTAACTGATGCTTATTTAACTTTGTTAGAGAATATTGCCAAGATTGGTGGTAAAAATCCTGAAAAAATTTCTCCGGTAAATATGAGGCGAATTCTTGAAAGTTCTAATTTTTTAGATGATCAATATAAAGTTTAAAAAAAGCGCCACCACCCGGACTTTCATTCTCAGTTAAGAGATTTTGAACCGGGAATTCCATAAGGAACTGGTTATCAAGACTTGCTATAAACAAGTTTCAAGACCAGCGCAATACCGGATTATGCGACAGTGGCAATAAAGTAATAAAGAATTAAAGTAATTTATAAACGTTTAGGTTTTATTTCTCGTTGGACAAGTCTCTTTTGCTTTTACATATATCATTAACGAGAAATGACTAGAAAACCCTAAAGAAAAAATAGTAGACTATTTAAAATTTTTAATTTATTTTTTTGGTTTTCTCATTTATTTAACAATTCAAATGCTTGATACTCAGGAGTTTCTAAAGAATAAGATTCTTCTCCTAAAACTAAAATCCCAAAATGAGTAGCACCAACTTTATTCCAAGTATTATTATCTTTCTGATAATGAGAATACATCCTTTTCCCATCAACAACTGCTGTTAAAGTTAGAATCTCTTCTACAAAGGCATGAGCAGAATAATTTATTGTGTCTCCTTGATCAGGAAGTTTAATTTTCCTTCCGTTTTCATCGTTCTCTATTCTCAGTTCTAATTCCATTTTATCATCTAGCATAATAAAGAATATATAAATTTAATGAAAGATTACCTTATCCTTATCGTTTCCAGATTCTTTGGAGCAGTAGTTTCAACTCTGTATTGTTTGTGAATGCTACTAGCTAAATCTAAACAACGAGAACTTTCACCATGCATTAGAATAACTTTCCTTGGACTAGGATTACATCTTTTTACATAATTCATCAGTTGTTTCCTATCGGAATGGTTAGTAATTTCTACTTTGTGCACTTCCATGTTAATCTTCAGAACTTGCTGTTTTCCCACTTCACGCATCATGATTTCAGTTTCTCCACCTCTGATTCGGTGACCTAAACTGCCTGGTGGTTGATAACAAGAAAAGATTAAACTGTGCTTTTTTCCTTCAGCTAATCTTTTAAGATATTCTACTGAAGGTCCACCTTGTAACATTCCTGACGTAGCCAGAATTAAACATGGCCCTTCAGAATTAATAACTTCTTCCCTTTCTTTCTTTGATCCTACTTTCTTAAATATTTCAGATAAGAACGGATTATTTTCTTTATGGAAAATTTGTTGTCTAATGTTTCTGTTTAAAAATTCCGGATAAGCAGTGTGGATAGCGGTAATGTCATAAAGCATTCCGTCTAAGTAAACTGGACAGTTTGGAATTTTCTTTTCTCGCATTAACCTTTCAATGATAATCATTACTTCTTGTGCTCTTCCAGACCCAAGTACGGGCATCAGTGCTTTCCCACCACGTTCAAAAGTTTTTTTAATTACATCAATCATATAATTATCAGCTTCCTGTTCGTTCATGACATTATCTTTACCACCGTAAGTTGATTCCATGATTAAAGTTTCTACTCTTGGAAATTGGGTGTTAGCAGCTTCTAAAACATTTGTTCTACCGTACTTTAAATCGCCAGTAAATACAACGTTATGTAATCCATTTCCAATATTTAAATGAACTAAAGAACTACCTAAAATGTGTCCTGCGTTGTAAAATGTTAATCTTACATCGGGAGTGATGTCAGTTACTTCATCATAATCTACACAAATTGTATGTAAAACAGTATCTCTAACTTCTTCACTAGAATAAATTGGTTCTTTACCTTCATTTCTTTGAATTTTAATCATGTCTAATTGTAATAAAGACATTACATCTCTTGTTGGTAATGTACAATAAACCGGTCCTTTATACCCGTACTTAAATAGGTATGGAATTAATCCACTATGATCTAAGTGTGAATGAGTTACAATTACCGCATCAATTTCAGAAATGTTAAATTCCGGTGCATCTAAGTAAGGATAAGATTCTGGTCCGTCCTGACTAGGATCAATACCACAATCCATAATAATTCTTGATTCTGGTGTTTGTAATAATAAACAGGCTCTTCCTACTTGTCTTGCTGCTCCTAAGAATGATATTCTTACCCATTCATGTTTCTTTTCTCTTAACCAGCCATCATAAATTCGATGTCCAGTTGTATCTAAAAACTTTTTACGATAATCTGCATTTTCGTATAGAACAGAACGAATACTTTCAGTTAATTTTGATCTTATTGGCGGGTTTCTTTTGATTAATGGTACCCACATTGTTTTAGCTTTAATTTCTTTAAGAATTTCCCCTTGTTTACCAATAACTACTCCTGGTTTGTCAGCATGAATGATTACTTGTGATCTTGGTGCATCAAAAATGAATTCTTGTGCTCCAGCTTCATCTGGAATAATTTTCTTAATCGCTTTTTTAGCTTTCTCTAACTCCATGCACATTGATGGATCTGGTCTAACTTCAATTCTTTTTTTGAATTGTTTAACTGCTTCTCTAATTGTTCCTTTATTATCTAGGAAGTAATCTTTATCTTTAGTGTAAAGTACAATGTTTGCTGCTTCATATGCAGCGTCAGAGATTTTACCTGCTGGTAAAACCTTGATTATTTCTTTTAATATATCTGCCATTTTGTTTATGTTTTCTCCTTAAAATTATTTTTGGCAGGTCCAGAAATATAAAATATTTCTCGTATCTGCCATTTTGTTTATGTTTTCTCCTTAAGATTATTTTAATTTTTTTATAATACCTCTAAAATGTTTCTTAAAATTTGTTTTTTGTTTAATATGAAAATAAATAAAATATAAAAATTAAAGAATTATAAATTATAATCTAATTCTTTGTTCATCACCCGCTTGATTTCATTATTCTTAACAACGATAACATCAATTCCGTTACCTGAACAAGAATCACGTTTTAAAGCCGTATTGATTGCTTTAACTGCCATCTTAACTGCTTCATCGGTAGTCATGTCTGCTCGATATTGTGTTTCTAATACACCTAAAGCAAAAACGCTTCCTGATCCAGATGAGACAAAATCTCTGATTGGAGTTACGCTTCCATCAGGGAAAAGATCGTATAAGTGTGTTCCTTCTTTATCTCTACCACCTAGCAAGAAATGGGCAATTCCCGGAATCATGCTTGGTCTTCTAATGTTTGAATATAATAAACCACCTAAAAGATTTGCTGCTTCTTTTGCAGTTGCTTTTTTGTTAGTTTTAACTTCTTTCAATTTAAGTTCTGCTCTGATAAGTTTGATTAATAGTTGAGCGTCAGACACTCCACCTGCGATAGTTACCGCAAAATCATCATTTATCACATGAACTTTTTCAGCTCTTTTGTCAACGATCATTGTTCCTGCAGTAGCTCTTTTATCTGCTGCTAAAACGATTCCATCTTCACAAGCTATTCCTACTGTTGTAGTACCAGTTTTTAATTGTTCTTCCATATTAGACACCTTCTATTAGAATGCATTATCACATCTATCATTTATTTAAGTTGAAAATAGTAAGGGTATATATAAAGATTACGGAAAAGATCAGAGAAAAATTAATTTTTAATTAACTGGACCATTAATTTCGGGAGCAAGTCCAGAATCATATTCTTCTTGTTTTCTTAACACATAATATGTAAATATGGCTGCACTAACTGCAGACCTATGGTGTTCTTCTGGAATGGTACTAATATAAGATTCTAATAAGGCAATTAAAGAATAATTGTTTTCAACCATTTCTTCTCTAGTAGCATATAATTCTTTAGTAGCAAGAGGTTCTTTTGTTAATAGATCTACAATCTCTTCGGTTACAATTGGTATTCTTGTTTTTTTAGTTTCCATTATTATTTATACCTATTTTTGTGATCTTACTACATCTCTTATCAAAGTTTCATGCTTACGTTCTTCTGCATCAGGTTCCATACTTTTATACTTCTGATATAAATCCATTACATCCCATTCTTCTGCTCCAGTTTTGTAAATTGGTTGATTAGTCATATAATCAGTTCCAACTTTGTCAGAAACAATCTTTTTCCCTTCTATTCTTCCATATAATTCTTCTTCTCTAAAACTTAAAGATTTGTTTCTAGCTTCCATTACTTCTAAAGCATCTTGAACTTTTATGTGTGTATACATTCTTTTTACCATTTTTTATTTACCTTGATCACAATAACCAATGTTCTGTATTTGTTTTAAGTTTTCTAAACCTCTCATTTCTCTTAAAGGATTTGAATGAGGGATCCCATGCATTTTTATACTATAAACGGGTTGATTAGTTATGAAATCAGTTCCAATTTTCTTAACAACAGTTCTGCTTTCATAATTTCCGAAAAAAGAGTTTTCTTCTTTTTCTTCTACTAAATTACCTAAAGAAGGATTCATTACTTCCATTAATCCTAAAGCTCTATCTAATCTTTCTTCTTCAGTTTCTCTTATTAATCCATTTGAAGTTAATTCATTTGGATCATAATTAATTGTTAATCCTTTTATTGTTTGTTCTTGTGTCATTTTTTATTTACCTCATTATCTAGCAGTTTGATAATCTTCTTTAACCAAATTTCCTTTAGAATCATATTCTGTATGTTCCATTTTCCATCTGCCACCGAAAGGTTCGAAAACTCCATCATTGTAACATCTTACTTCAGTTTTAGAACCATCAGAATGAGTTTCTCCGAATAATTGTTCTTCAAACATACCATCGCCATCGTAATCCATTCTTACAAATCTTTTTGAACCATCTTCAATTCTAACGTAAGTGTTTTTTATTCCTCGATTATCAACGTTTACTACACCTTTTGTTAAAATTCCATTTTCAATTGGATTCTTACCACAGAATTGGTTAACATCATAAGTTGTTGCACAACCGCTTAAAGCAGTTAAAGCTGTAACTCCAACTAGTAATCTTTTTCCATTATTAACAATATCATTTATTTTCATTTTATTCATCCTCGTCAATTCGATTATTTCTAAAATATGAACCATCAACACGATTATTAAATCCTTGATCCAATAATTCTTGTGAATCGGGTTCAGCAGCTATAAATCCAAATCCTGCTTGTTCATAAGTTGTACTTGAAGTAACTGCGCCATTATAGGGACTTGTCCAAAACTCCAAATCTTCAATAACTTCATTAGCTAAATCTTTTTCACGCTTTTCAATAATAGCGATTCTTTTCATTTCTTCCAATTGATCAATAGTTACCATTTTAATATATATACCTCATAATTAGTGTCATAAAAAATGATGAGTCTCATTTTTTAGGATCCAAATAAAGTATTACTTCTTTATTTTGGATGATATACTCTAGAAATAAATCTGATTTATAAATCTTTCGCTTATTTTGTCACTTTTAAGTAACAAAATATAAAAAAGAGCCCCGAGCGAGACTTTCAATCCGTGGGATTTTAATTCCCTACCGGAAGTTGAACTCGCGATCTCCTGATATCTTGATATGCTTTTTGGTAAATTGTAAACACATCCGATAGAGATTTACAAGTCAGGTGCTATAGCCACTAAGCCACCGGGGCAATATCTACTCTTTTATTTACTCTATTTATTAAGTTTTTGGCTGGAAACATTTAAATATTTAATCTCGCCCCAAATTTATAATGGCTCAATCTATAGATTTCTTATTTTTGGACGATCAAGAATGTATCTTGGAATTACTAGAAGCAAAAGCAGATTTATTAGAATTATCTTACAAATCTTTTGCTAAAGGAAAAGACGCATTACTTTACTTATCTTCAACAGAAAATTTTCCTAAAGGAGGATTTTCAGACATGAGGCTTCCCGATGTTTCTGGTTATTTAGAAGAAGGGAGTACAGAATCTTTAGCTCCTGAACAAATGGGTGTTTTATTTCGTAAAAATAGCTTTAAGAATAATTTCAGATATATCACTGGCCATATTTCTGAAAGAGACCGTCAAGTTGCTGATAGAACTGGTTGTAAAATTTTGTGGAAAGGTAGTGCTTTGTTCTTAACAAAAGTTGAATCTATCATGAGTTCTGTTTACGTTCAAAAGTTGATTGAAAACAATTTATCACTTGTAGCTAATCGAGATGAACCAACTCATTTTCCTCTTAAAACTTTAAACTATTTTAATCGCCATTTAACTCCTGAACGTTTAGAAGAAGTTTGTGATAATCTTGTTGAAATTGCTTTTTTAGAAGGGGTTCAGAAAGTTGAAGAAGACAAATATTACTGTTTAAGAGACCATTCTAAATAATTAATAATCACTTTTGAGACAATAAATAGAATATATATAAAAAAATGGGCCTACAGGGATTCGAATTGCAGAACCACGAGAAACAACTCATGATTTCCCTGATCAACCGGTCCGAAGCCGGCCGCACTATCCAGGTTATGCTATAGGCCCAATAAATCTTCAAAAGAGAATACTATTTTTAAAGTTAATGCTTATTTTCAAATTCTTCAAGTAATTTCCCGGAATCCATACCCATCGAATATTCTAAATTATCAATATTTTTACTTGCTACAAAAGAAATAAATTTTTCCTGTTTCTCAGAATCCCATTCGGCGAACTTTCTTGCTGTACCACATAAATGCTTAATATCACAATGATTCTCTCTTAAATCTTTATCATGTAATGTTGGATGTAACGGACAAAAGATATTACCATCTTTCTCAATCAAATTCCGACAAACTCCGTGCCTTAAATCGCTTGGATGTGCTCTGTCTCGAAACGAAAGAAATTGTGCTTTCACTCGCGGACTTTTATTTTCAAATTCAATAGTGTTCAATCTAATCGCTTCTTTGATTTTCTCCCTAGAGATGAAATCGTGTCCACAGCAGCCCATGCATCCACCGTTGATTTGGCAGAGCGGAGTTAAGTTTTCTGTCATAGTTGTACTTTTACTGGATTTTTTTTTAAAGTTTTTGTTTTTCTCAACAAAACACCATTTAATCTCAAAACTGCAAATCGATAAAAAATCTTCTCGGCATGTTTATCATTATATTGCACTATCCACATTAATGTAAGTCAGAAGTGTAAACAAAAAATGAGGGTACTTCCTTACTGAATCTCGCTAAAGGGGAAGTTCTATTGGAAATTGGGGTGGAAGAAATTAAATCAAAAAGGGGAAAAAGTTTCATTAGAAAATATTGCAACTCTCCAAGATAGAAAGTATGAGCGGTTAGCAGTCTATTCAGATCTCGCCGCTGCCGGAGGATTTACAGTTGCTTTAGCTGCTTGTGAAACTTTTCCTTACAACATTTTTTTGGGATTAGGTTTAGCTGTTTCCGGAATGAGTGCGATAATGGGTGACAGATATTCTAACCAAGATTCCGTGGAAGTTATCAAAAAGTTTCAACCAGTAGCCGGAACCTTAGCAGTTTGTCTCTCTGCTGGATACTATTTTCTCGGCGATAATCAAATGGGCACCATCATGGCCGGTTTAGCTACTGCTTGTTATTCTTCCACCCTCGCTAACATTTTACGTTCAAAAAAAGAAAGTGATGATCCTCAGTACCGTGGACTGGTAGGGATCCTGAATAAGAATGAAACTGATTAAAATTGAAGTTTGGATGTTGGTCCACCATATAACTCGCTAAAGGTGATTTGAATGAAAAAACTAGTTAACATTATTGCAGCAGCAACACTCCTTTCCGCTACAGGAAGTGCTTGTGTACCTATGCAATTCGTCTCTGTGGATAATTATAACACCAAACAATATTCTGAAGAAAATATAACTTTGGAAAATCTTATTTCTTCAACGTACTGTTTGCTTTCAGAGAGAGAATATAGTGATAACGCTGGTAATACATTTAATGCTGGCGGGTATGGTTCCAGTTTTGCTTTTCGTCAAGTTGACGGTTACTCTTATTTGATTACTAACCAACATGTTGTGGGGGAGTTTGAACAAAACGTTAACGGAAATATTTACAACCGAGATCAAGTTAACATAAAGATTATTGATTCTAAGTTTGACAATAATAAAGATGATGATATCCCTTTAGAAATTGTTTTTGAATCAAAAGAGTTAGACTTGGCTATTCTTAGAACAGAAGAAAAACTTAATTTTCTTCCAGAAAAAAACCTTCAACTAAGTTCCAATTTAAAGTATGGTGAAGAAGTATACCTAGTGGGATTTCCTTTAGGAATGTTTCCTTCTGTAACCGAGGGAATCGTGGCCAATCCCGGCCTTTATCCTTTCCATTATGAATTTGAAGATAAATTAAATGGTATTACTGTGCCAAACTCTTCCAGAAAAGTCTTGGACCTTTCAGCTAATCCTGGAAATTCTGGCGGACCTTTATTTGTAAAAAAAGATGGCCAATTATATTGGGCTGGAATAATTAGTGCTTATCTTATTCACAATGCTGGTGGACCTTTCTATCGTGAGAATTCCGGACTAGCCATTGCGATGGGCTCTAAAACTATCAAATCTATTGCTGATTATGTAATTATGAATGTCGATGACTACATTGGAGAATGTAAAATGTAGATATTGGTCCTGTCGTCTAATCCCACCCTGGGAAAGCTAAAGGTTACGACAGGACTCTTCAACTTCATCACCGAACTCTTCAATCTCGCTAAAGGAAAATGACTCTTGACAAAAAAATCAAACAACAGTTAACTGATTTTCCTAGATCATACAAAATCAATTGTAACGGGTGCGAGGGAGAAATTGAGTACGTGCAGCAACTAAGAAACGAATCAGAGAAATATAATTTTCGTTATGAGTATGCTTGCACTGATTGTGGTTTGATAACTGATTATCGAGAAATGAAAAACGAACTGCAATCAAAATGGCCGTATAACATTATTTGGGGGAAATAAAATGGGAGAATTATCAGATAAAATTAAAGAATGGGAATCAATGAAAAAAGCTGCTGCAAAAAACGAGTTAAAACCAACATTGAATTATCAAAAGTTTGATGTTGATAAACTAAGTATTATGCTTCTTGGTGACGAACATATCGGTTCAAGATATTATGACCAAGATATGCATAAAGAAGTTTTGGAACATTGTTATGAAAATAACATCCCCATAATCTTAATGGGCGACCAGTTAGAAACTGCCACTAGAGATTCTGTTGGTTCCGGAGTTTATGAACAGGAAGAAATACTTGAACAACAGTTGGACCACTTCATACATCTTTACAAACCGTTAGCAGAAAAAGATCTTATCCTCGGATTGCATCCAGGAAATCACGAGAATCGTGTTTATGATAAAGCGGGACTAAACCTTTCTAAAATCATGGCTAAACAGTTGGACGTTCCTTACTTTGGTTGGGGAAAAATGCATTATTTCTTAGTGGGAAAACAAGGGTATACTCTGTACACTACCCATGGGGCATCTGGTGCAAGAATGCCACACACTAAAATTAAAGGGGTAATTGATCTTGCTAATTTAGCCGATGCAGAAATTTATGCGATGGGTCATTTGCATCAACTGAGTCATCATGTAAAGAACTTTTACTCTGCAGATTTAAGAAATAAGAAAGTTATCGAAGCGCAGAAACATTTCATTCTTACCGGTTCTTATCTTAGCCATTGGGGAAGTTATGCGCATATGAAATCTATGGAGCCAATGCGAAAAGGCAGTCCAATATTGAAACTAAACGGAGAGAAACACGAAATTCGGGTGAGCCTATGAGTCTAAACAAATTAATTGTTGGACTTACCCTGGCACTATCCGTGGCTGGTTGCAGTGAGAAAAAAACTTTGAATTTGTGTGATCTTGCTTATCCTGAAATTTCTGAACAATGTAACTTGGTAATCAAAAAGAAAGAAGGACGTAAAGTCTATTGTGGATGTTCAGATGAAAAATTGAATGATCTCTTTGGGTGTTTTTACGTCCGCACAAAAGAACACGATATCTATTTTTGTGGTGATCAATAATGGTTGAATACAAATCTTTGCAAGAAGTTGTTGAAGAGTTTCATTATCTTAACATTCCTGTAAAAACTGAACTTGGCGAAATGGATGTGGCTCTTGATTATGAAGAATTTACTACTTACCTTTTTAGTGAAGAGAAAGGATGCCAATACTTCCCAGATGGTAAAGTCTACATTTTTCCTGCTAAAAAATATCTTGAAAATGATCATTAGACAATGAGACGAAGAAAGAAATGGTTGCAATGGTACGATTACTTACCTCCTTACGAAGAAGGAAAAAGAAAAAAACGGGTGAAAAAAAATGAACCACGGGAAGAATAAACATGACCAAGCTGTAGATGAACTTGAACTTTTAGTTAGAGACCAATACCAAATTGTGATGAAAAATGTTGTTTATCGAATGCCACCTTCTCGAAGAGATTCTGGAGAATTGGATTTGGTAGGAATTAACGGTGACTGTTGGGATATTTATGAGGTAAAATCTAATGATGGCTATGATAAAGCTGTGAGTCAAATGGACCGTGCTTATTTGTTGTTAGGTGATTGTGCTCAAATTAGTACGTTTTACTATTCTGGTAAAGATAAAAAAATTATTCCTATACATTATAATAAAAACTAAAATATGGCTGATCCTAAAAAGAAGAAAGAAGAACCTGAAGAAGACTTAGAAGATTTAATTTTCGAAGAAGATGAAATGTCGGAAGAGGAAGCGAAAAAGTTTGTTAAAAGTATTGCCGATAAATTATATGTTCAAGAACAGGTTATTGAAGGACAAAGAAAAATCATTGAAAAATACCAACAACAAATTAATCAATTATCTCAGCCCTCTTCTTCACTAAAAATCGCTTTAAGTCAAGAAGAAACTTCTTATGCAGACATTGGCGGGTTAGATTCAGTTTTAGAAAAAATAAAACATTTTGAATACGGGATTGATTGTCCCTATGCTTATTCTTCGTACGGAATTGATCCCCCGAAAGGATTGTTGATGTATGGCCCTCCAGGAACTGGAAAAACGATGATTGCTAAAGCGATGTCTAACGAGCTTGGTTGTTGGTTTTTAGAATTACCGTTAAGTTTGATTATAAGTAAATATGTGGGTGAAGCAGAACAAAATTTAGAAGCGGCAATAGAATCTGCGAAAAAGAAGTATCACCAAACTGAACGTAAAGTAATGTTGTTTGTTGATGAAGCGGAACAAATGTTTAGAAAGAAAGGTAGCCATAATGGTCACGAAGTTGTTGATAGGTGCGTAAATGTCTGGCTGAGAACAATGGATGGGATGGGCAACAACGAGGGACTTATTTTTGTTGCCGCTACTAATTACTTAGAAAAGATTGACGATGCTTTGCTTCGAGCTGGTAGATTTGATTATGTTGTTGAGATCCCTAAACCTGATTTATCTGGAGTAGAAGATATTTTCTTTAAACAAATGGAAATTAAAGAACGAAAAGCTGGTAGAGATATTTATGATGTTAATGATTTCGCTGGCTTGTCAGAGATGATGTATGCTTGTAGAATGACCGGCGCAGATATTGCCGATGTCTTGAAACAAGCATCATTTAATCAAATTCAGTATTTCATGCAATCTTCTGCTACTGGTAAACCAATGAGTAAAGATGAACTGATGATTAAAGATCAGGATTTGATGGATGTAATTAGTTTATACGGACGAGTTAAAGAAGAAAAGAAGTTTGTTGGGTTTAATGTTTAGTTTACCTTTCCGCTATAAATTCCAAAAATTCTGCATTATAATAAAAATATCGCTCAGAAAGTTTATATCCTTCTTTTACTTACCATAAATTATTAGTGGGAAGAATATCATTTAGCGAGGTAGAAGGGGTGGTAATACTGATCATTTCTTTTGCAGTTTAAATCAATGAGAATAGTTAGAAAGGAGAAACAAGTTTCTCCCCCTAACAAAACCTCGCTAAAGGTTATGGGTTAGAAAATCAAATTAATATTTAAAATTTTCTTTTTTCATTAGTGTGTTCTGGTGGCTAACGGCCAAAAACACATTGATTGGGAAAAGAAAGGTCAGAAAACCAACCCAAACGAATTGAGTGTGCCATTAGTCTGTGGTTGTTGGTTTTCCTTGACTTTACGTAATAAGTGTATATGCCTTCCTGGTCATATGGGTCCTAAACAAAAAAGAAAAAATAAACTGAAAGAAAAACAAAAACTAGATGAAATCATTTTAGATTCATTCTGGCCTTTGCTAGAGATATTACCTAAAAATTCAAGTCCAAAACTTTTACAACTCTTAAATTATGTTGTTAGCCATCCTCCAAAAAAGAAATATCAAGATTATTTTGCTTCTATTAATGAATTGGCAAATGACCTTTCTGATTATGAAAGATTAAAAGATGATTTTGCAGAAAGTGTTGATTGGGCCTATAGTATTTTTTCATCTTGGATGGATGACGTTGAGGATTCAAAAGTAAATTATGATGCGGTTTCTTTGGTTAAAGATATTGGTTCCTCATTAGAAGGAATAAAAAAAGCAGTCACTGTCCAAGGAAATGCAGAAATGGTACAATCATTCTTAACAGAAATAAATGGACAATTAAAACATCCAATTTTTCCACCTCAGTTTAGTCATTTAGGGGAAATTGCTACTAAGACCGCTTACCTTTACCGAAGTTGTGTGGTTGAAAAAGGTAATCAAGATACTTATCAGTTATGGGAACAATTTAGGAGAAAGTTTGTCATGGGAACTTATCCAGAAGTTGTTTCCGCTTTAGCAAAATTGCCTAGTTATGTGCCTCCTCCATTAACCACATTTATTTCTGATGCTATTGAAAATATCGGTGATGCTGACCATTTAACAGAATTAATGAGGACCATTTCTGAACATTATCATTTGTTTAACAATAAAGAGATTAATAATTTCTTAGAAGGAATCAATAAACAATATCCTGCTACTGCTGAAATGGCAGTTAAACAACTCAATCAAAGAATGCAATTACGCGCTTCTGAGAAAGAACTTCTTGCCAGAGAAATCGAAGAAACTAGTGAAAAAATTTATCTTTTAGAATTGGATGACCCTGAACCTTACATTCGTAAAAAAGAACATGATGTTGCTCTTAGTTTAGGTCCAGAGAAAGCACACGAATTTAAAAAAAATATTAGGATCTTTGAAGATGTTGGTATTGGCAGTCTAACTACTTTTATGAATCTTTATTGTAAATTTTTAGAAAAAAAACTTTCTGAAGAAGATGAACGACATTTTGGTTCGATGTTGGGAAGTTTAAGTGTTTATTCTAAAAGGAAACAAGAAAATAAAACCATCCTTGATAATATTTTAAGTAAAGGCCCTACTAAAATAAATTCTTCGTTAAGAAAGAAACTTAAAACAGAATACGATGCAGAAATAACTCATGTTTGGGATTTAAGACCATTACAAGCAAATCTTTATTCAACTTATCATGCTTTTGCTAATTATCAAGAGGTAGTCAATCGAAAATTTGAGGATAAGAAATATACTGGGTTTCTTGATTTCTTATTAGAAAAAGATTATTTAGAAGAAGATATTTTAGTTGTTGCTGGCGGTTGTGGTTTGGCTAAAAAAGAAAGTTTGTTAGTTAAAAGACTTAGAGAAAAAGAAAATCGTCAAGCGGAACTTTTATTGATTGATAGAAATGAACAAGTTACAAATTTAGCTTTGTTACATTCTATTCAAGAGGGGCTTTATGATCTTTCCGATTTGCCACCGGTACTTAATATTGATCTCACTAAAATTTCTCCGGAACATTTCAAAGAACTTCGGGATTTAATGGACAGACAAATTTTGCTTACTATGTTTGGTGGCACTCCATTTAATCAACCTAATATGTGGGAGATGTATGCTCGGGAAAGAGATATTTTTGCACTGCGAAAATATGGTCCTCATTATGACCAAAATATATTCACGAGAACATCTGCTTGGATAAAAAGTTTAATCGCTGAAGAAAGATGGATGATTAAAGTAAGAGAACATGCTAATAAACCAGATTTGTTAATCACAGAAGGAGATTCACGAAAAGATTTGAGTTATTATTGTCAGCCATCTTCAATTGAATTTTTGAATAAAGGTATCGCTAATCGTTATCAAATCTATCCAGACGATTTGTTATCAAAAAACCCTTTAATTACAATTGATGATAGTGAACAAAAAATGAAATCGTTTTATTTGGTTCGGGAAGATCATCATTTAAACAAGAATATTCATCCTAACGCTCAAGCCATTTTAGTTATTGATTCCGGAACTTTAGATGAAGATAAATTTAATAGCATGATGGCCAACATTGGCTGGCAGAATGATTTCTTTTATCACGATAATTCAATTATTGCTGTTAGTCAAGTAGCTAAACCAGTGAGGCCATATTTGGGATTGAGACATTTTGTTTCAGATCATGATTTAATTAGCAGAACTTAATTATTTGATTTTTTTAATCTCTGGGAAATAATCTACAACATATTCTTTATTAACAACAACTGTTCTGTAATGTCTAATTAATTGCCCAAAATTTCTTCTTAACTCTTTTAGATTTTTTCTTAACTCGCTACTACTTCTAACTTGAACTTCAAACTCTAAATCTGACCTCCCAATCGCTTCCGTAACATAAGTTACATTTCTGTTCAGTTTAAGGTATTCTTTTAATCTTAATCTTACTCTGGGATTAACGTCAGCCAATTTTATAAATATTTTATAATTCTGATAACCTAATTGGCCAGTATCAATCTTTGGCCTGAAACCCACAATAACCTTCTTTTCTTTCAAGTTTTTTATTCTCTGCTTGATTGTGTTTGGGGCTACGTTAAGTTTGTTAGCCATGTTTAATAATGGTTCTCTGGCATTCTTGGAAAGAAACCATAATATTTGCAAGTCTGTGTTATCTAAACAAACAGTTTTAGTTTTACCACCAATAACTCTTTCTAACAAATCATTTTGGTCGTAAATATAATTGTTCATGTAGTGATGAATTTGTGTTATTATCGTAACAAAACTATCTTGGATATAACTACCATGTTTTTCTAGAATTTGATCAAAGATTTCTTTGAACTCAAAAACGTTCTTAGCCCAAATTAAAACTGCTAAATCGTAAGTTTCTTCTAAAAGAATTACCCACCCCACAGATTTTAGTTTTCTAAGAAAATGTAAAATTTCTTTCTCTTTCTCAATGTCAACACCTTGAAATCTAATAAATACACGGAAGACCATGTAACCTAATTTAGAACTGTCAATGATCGCATAAAAACTTCTGATAATTTTTTGGTCAACTAATCTTTTGATTCTGTAATTGACCACTTCTTTTGACAATCTCGTTTTTTTAGCAATGATAGAATTTGCTTGTCTCGCATCTTGATCTAAGCAGTACAAAATAGCTTTATCTTTTGCATCAAGACTAGAAGTAGGGGACATATCGGTTAGAAATACTTTGGATTATTTAATTATTGCTATAAAAAACTGCAAAAAAATAGAAAATGTTCGGTTTTTCTACATCTCTGCCGGGGCTTTAATTCCTAACAACTTTAATCCATTCTCCAGAACTTGCCGTACAGAATCAACTAACAGCAGTCGAGCTTTCATCTGTTCATCTCTTTCAGAAATCACTGGACATTTATGGTAGAATTCGTTAAATGCCTGTGATAGAGTAATTAAATGATTAGCAATATGATGTGGTTTATAATCTTTAGCTGCTTTCTCAATCGCTGCTGGGAAATCGTAAAGTAATCTAATAACTGCTAATTCTTCTTCCTGATTTAATAATGAATAATTAACTTTCCCTGAACTCTTACCCGCTTTTCTTAAGATTGAACTTGCTCGGGCATGTGTGTACTGTACGTAGGGACCAGTTTCCCCTTCAAAACTTAGCATTCTGTCCCAATCAAAATCAATATTTCTAGTTCTATCATTGCTTAAATCTGCAAAGATTATTGCTCCCACTCCTACTTGAATTGCAACTTCTTTTTTATTTTTTAAGTCAGGATTCTTTTTCTCAATAATTTCTCCTGCTAACTTAATTGCTTTATCTAAAACATCCTCCAAGAAAATTACTTTACCTTTACGGGTAGACATTTTCCCTTCCGGAAATCTAAATAATCCAAAGTCAACATGAATAAATTTGCCTGCATCCTCGCCAGCTAGTTCTAATACTTTGAATAATTGCCTAAAGTGTAATTTCTGTTCACTACCAACCACATAAACTAATTTTATTGGTTTATATTCTTTAATACGATAATATGCTGCTGCTAAATCTCGAGTGTGATAGGTTGTAGTCCCATTAGACTTCTCCAGTAAGATTGGAGTCATTTTATACTTCTCTAAGTCCACAATTAAAGCTCCTTCAGAAGTTTTAGTCAACTTTTTCTTTTCAAGATTTTTAATAACTGCATCCATCTTATCATTATAAAATGATTCTCCATGATAAGAATCAAATTCAACCTCTAAGATTTTGTAAATTTTCTTGAACTCTTCTAAACTTAATTTTTTGAAAGATTCCCATAATTCCAAATATTTTTTATTTCCATCTTCTAATTCTTTGAAAGCGGTTCTTGCTTCTTCATTAAAAGTGTCGTCTTTATCAGCTTCGTCATGAAACTTAACATATAATTTTAACAAATATTTGATTGGATCTTTTTCTAACTCTTTTTCTTTACCCCACTTATTAAAAGCGACAATTAATTTTCCGAATTGTGTGCCCCAATCTCCAAGATGATTAACTCCAACAGATTTGTACCCTAGGAAGTTGTGTACTTTGTATAAACATGAACCAATAACTGTACTTCTTAAATGGCCAATGCCAAATGGTTTAGCAATGTTAGGAGATGAAAAGTCAAATACTACTTTCTGTTTTTTTCCAATATCTTGTTTCCCATAATCATTTTTCTCTTTAGCAACCTTGCTTAATGTTTCTTCTGTAATTACTTCCTGTTTAACAAAGAAATTCAAATACGGACCAACAACTTCTACTTTAGAAAGAAACTTTGGCAATTTAAATTTCTTCTTAAGACCTTCAGCAGCCTCTTTTGGGTTCTTACCTAACTTGAAACAAGGGAAAGCGTAATCACCTAACTTTGGATCTGGTGGGATAGAAATAAGATTTTCAATCTCTTTCTGATCTAACTTAGTTTCTTTTACTAGTAACTTGATTATCTCTGATTGAAAGTTCATAATTATAGATAAATATAATGGCTTTATTAAAGTTTTCTTAATTTATAATTTTTTTAATAGTGTGAACAACCATATTTATAACTTTTTTTGATGGTATTCCCAAAATTATTTTTTTTGGACCTAAAGAAGGATAAGTGTTTGGGTTTTTTATCATTATCTTTTGTTTGTTTATTTCTTGATAAAAACTTTTTGCAGATATTTTATTTTTTTCTAAGTTGATTAAGATACTGGTTGTATTGTTATCATAAATCTCTAACTTTTTTATTTCTTTTAATTGGGAAATAAAATTTGTTTTATTCTTTAAGAAATTTATCTCTTTTCCTGTCTCTTTTTCCAATGCCACCATGCCCACTAAATAACTTAATGCACTAATTGGAAAAGGACATATTTTTTTCTGTTTGTCTTTAATCTTTTGAATAATTTTACTATCACCATAGGCAAAACCTAATCTGATCCCTGCAAGGCCCTCATATTTAGAGAATGATTTTAGGAAGATTATATTTTGATAATTTTTAAATTTATTTGGATTAATGTTAAACCCAGAATAACAAAGGTCTATTATAATCACTGAACCCTTTTGAGACAATTTTTGTAAAAATTTGTCATCAAGATATTTATCTCCTAAAGGATTGTTAGGGTCAGCAATAATCATTAAATCTTCTTTTGTAGATAATAATTCATTTTTATTAATTTTATTGTTTTTAATGCTTATTTTTTGTATCTCCATCCCTGATTCTTTAGCTAAATCTTCATATACAACAAAGCTAGGATCAAGGATAGTTAGTTTTGTGCATTCCTTGTTGAAAGTTTCTAAAGTTAGGTGTAATAACCCTTCAATACCATTCCCCGTTACAATTTGGTTTTCTAATATTCCTTGTTTCTTAGCTACATTTTTAATAAACTCTTTTTCTAGTTCTTCAGGATAAAAACTAAGTTTATGGAAATTTGATTTAATCATTTTTAGTACTTTATTCTCAAACTCTAAAGAGAATTCTGCTGAATTCTCGCTACGATTAAGACTAATCATTTTTCTTCTCCTATCTTAGCTATTGTGGTGTCTAATGAACATTTTCCACAACCAGAACAACCATGTTCTCCTTTGTTGTATGAAGTTAGTTCATTTTCTTTTAATATTTTCACAACGTCATTAGTTAACTCGTAACATAATTGTGGTGAACAAGGGAAATATTTTTCTTTTTGTAACGTAGTCCCTAAAAAAGGTTTATATGGTTGTGGAATAGTACTTGCACCAATATTTGCTAACGTTTTTGTTCCTGCAATGATTTCTTTTTTATGTTGTTCTTGGCTAATCCCTGGATGAAGTCCTAATAAAACTAAACTACTAATCTGTACCTCTTTTTTAGAAAGATAAGAAATAGTTTCCAAATAATGTTTTATTCCAATTTCTGCTTTTTTTGGCATAATCTCTTTTGCTATTTTTTCATTGAATGTTTCTATATTAATTAATGCAGAGTTCATCCCTAAATCAATAAGTTGATCTAAATATTTTGCTTCTTTTGGGGGAGTAAATTCTAATTCAATCCACAATTTATCCCCAAATTTTCCTTTTAATTTTTCTAAGTATTTTACAAATTTCATTGTTCCTTTATCTTTACTTTCTAATGAACCGCCAGAAAGAGTAATATCTGCTTGTCCTTTCTCATTAATTTCTAACGCGATAATTTCTTCTAATATTTCTGGGGGAAAATCTTTTTCTTTTGTCTCTAATTCACAAAACTTACACTGTAAATCACAAAATTGTTTTTGTTTTAATGTTGGTATTGATGCAATCATATTACCAAAATCATATTGAACAAATTCTGAAAATGTGTGTTGTTTATGCTGTTGTGGATACCAAGATGGACCGGGAACTATTTTTATTGGCAACTGAAACTGAAATTGCTCAAATTCAGAAACAAGATGATATCCTCCTTGTTTTTCAATAACTTCTATTAAAGAATCCTGAGTAAATGTTTTCTCATTATTGCTTTCAAACATTGCTTCACAAGGGATCATTGTTTGAATGTCGTTTCCCCAATTAGCGGGGATACCAATATTTCCTGTTCGTTTTTCTTTATTTGAACTACCATAAATAATTTTGTTAATCTCTTCAATAATCTTTGGTTGAGCAACAACACCCATAGTAATTAAAGCGGATTTTATTTTTATCTGTTGTTCAAGATCATCTTGATTAGTTATTGGTCCTAATTTTATTAATTCTTTTTTATAATAATCTTTCATTTTTATATACCTCACAATAAATTTTTATATTTTTGAAATAATTTTGAAAATTGGTTAATAATCTAACTAGAAAGAGCGTCTGGTCCTGGTAAATTGCATTATGTCAATATTTTTCATAACTTTGTTATTATTGGAACTAATTATTATATCTATTGACCCACATAAAACAATAATAAACAAATGTGTTTTATTTAAAACATTTAAGTTAAATTTATAAAGTTGAACATTATTTCCAATAATAATGAAAACAACTGCAGAATTAACTATTGAATATATTAAGAGCCATCCAAATATCAAAAGCTGCTTAAAGCAGGGTTTGATTAATTATTCTTCATTGGCAAGACAAATATCTAAAGAACTGAAGATAGAAAAGAAAACTTCTATTGAAGCAATACTTGTAGCAGCAAGAAGATTTCAAGATAAGTTAAGCAAAGAGAAAGTTTATGAGAAGAAAATCAAAGATCTATTACATGATTCAGAGATTGAAATAAAAAATAAGATTGTTGTTTTTATCGTTAAAAAGAGTATCCATAAAGAATCATTTCAAAAGATTCAAAGTGAAGCGGGATTATTTTCTGTTTTAGAAGGTTCTAGCAGTTATACAGTTATAACTCAAGAAAAGAATGCAAGCCCATTAGAAAAGAAATTTAAAACTTTTATAATAAAGTCAACAAAAGATTTAGCATTAATTAATATTAAAAGTGGTAAAGATATAGAAAACATTCCTGGAGTTGTTGCTTACTTAACTTCTTTATTTGCTGAAAACGGAGTTAATATTTTAGAATTCTTGTCTTCTTGGACAGATACATTGTTTGTGATTGATAAGAAAAATGTTAATAAAGTGTTAGAATTTCTTGAATTCTAAGTTTTAAAATTCTTATAATTCTAAGTATTTGAATTCTTATAATTTTAAGTGATTGTATCTAATCATACTTCTATACTAAACAAATAATTATATAGTAATTAACTTATTTAATATTAAAATGGATAAATTACCAGATGCTTTGGAAATATTGGCAGATTCTGAGTGCCACGTTAATTTGAAAGTTATTGGGAATAGGCAAAGTAAAAACCCTTTGGAATTCAAAGTTGCCAGACACTATTCAAAATACATTGTTGGTCCGGCTCATGATGATCATGTGATTACATGTTTTTATCCAGATTTATATAGTAGGGACCTAGACATGCGTCATAAAATTTTAAAAACTTTATTTAGAATCGATGGACAATTAGAACTAACTTTATTAAATACAGAAAATGAAGTTACAGTTCCGTGGGAACCATCTTTCATTTTTTATAACAAAACTGGGGATATGCCAGAAGATGCAGAATATGTTATAGTGAACCATAAACATTTCTTAGATAGACGTTATGAAATACACGGTTATAAAAGAAAAGAAAAAGATAAATGAATCACTTCATCATCCTTACAATATAATCTTTAAATTTTAACTGCTCTGTAATCGTATTCTCTAATTCCAATCCAATAACTTTACTAAAAATCTTCTTTGGTAACTCTTTCAAATAATCAAATTCTTTAACGTTGTTAACAAAATGTAAATCTCTTTTCTTACTTCTGCTATACCCATTCAAATGGTTGGCCCTAAATTTTGTATCTTTCAAATGCGTAATCATGTAATCCCATTCTAATTTATGTAACTCTTTCGCACATTTAATATGGGATAAATCAATACAAAAACCGCCCATTTTACTTGGAAGAAGTTTATTTTCAATCTTATTATCATAATTTAATTCCAAAACAATATTCTTTCTGAACTTAGGAAATTTCTTGTACAATTGATCAAAATATTTCTCATGACAATTAAACAATCTTGTTTTCCAACGTTTATAGAAATATTCCATCTCTTCTTCTGTAAAATCTTCTCCACGCATGTGTACCAATTTAATCTTCTTGATACAAGATTTTTCTAACTCTTGATACAATTCTTTTCTTTGTTGAATTCCCAGCGTTGTTGGAAATAAAGTTACTTCTTTAATTCCTAAGAGATTAATCTCTTTCAACTGTAATCGCCAGTGATCTTTGTTACGAATAGCAGAAGTACAAGTTATTCCCGGATAGATTCTATTTTTAAGATTCATTTTAAACCATAACACTATTAACTTTCTCATTCAAGAAATAGATCTTAACATCGCCGCCACAGAACGTTTTAACTAACTGAGCAGTTTCTTTAACAATTTCGTTTAATTTTTTCTGTGTAACCGGTAACATCACTTCAAAATGAATTAAAGCAGATTTGCTTTTATTATCTAATTCAGTTTTCTTAGATTTCCAGAAATCTAATTTCATGCCCAGAATACTTTTCTCATCTTGATAATATAATGCTCCTTTCTTAAGTTCTCTTAAAGCGCCCACTTTTTCTTTTCCCGAAGATAAAGCAAATGTAAGATTACCATTGATTTTACTATAATCGTCAACTCCAAATGGAACAATATGTTTTAAAGCGACATAATTCATTAAATTAGTAAGTACATCTCTACTCTTAATACTTTTTCCACTTAAAACTTTCTTCAACAATTTTTCAACAGCAGTGTGATAATGTTTTGCCTTAGAACCAAACTCTTCCTGAGCAACTTTCCATGGTGAAATTAAATCATGATTTTTTATAGTTTCCTTATTAAAAGTTAATTTGATCAACTCTTCAACATCATGCAATAAATGTTTTGACTCATTTAATTTACTTTTATTATCAATGTTTTCAACAAGAATAAAAGCAATCTTTAAAGAATTAAATTTCTTAAAAACACTTTTTTTAACAGTAATCTTCATTTTTTGTGTTTACGTTTATGTCTGTGCTTCTTTTTATGTGGTTTTTCTTCTGTTTCACTATTAGAACTAAACTCTTTAGCAACTTTCTTTTCTCTTCTCTTTCTTCTGAAAAAATCAAATGTACCCCTAATAATCCCATACTTTTGTTTGTGAGTTTTAATTCCGTGAAACATATTTAACTGATCTAAATCAAAACGGATATCTTGTAAAAGTTTAACTTTTTTCCGTTCATAATGCACTCTAGCAATTAATAATAAAAGATATACTCCAAATATACCACCGACAACTAAACTAGCTTTAACAAAGATTGGTTGAAAGAAATCTATCAATGGTTGAATTCCATCTATCGCAGTATCAGCTATCACCATATTAATAGTATTTTTTAAAGGTTTTTAAAATCTTCTATTTTTAGAAGCATTTCTCAGTCGTTTCAAGAAGTAACTTGGCTGCTTTATACTTTTCTTCAACTAATCTTTTTGATTCCGGAAGATGCATTTTATTATTCCAGTCCCTATCTATTTTCTTGTGAACTAATTTTACAGCTTTTCTTATATCTCCATCATACTTTTTTAATCCAATTTGAATTAAAATTGGAATTATATCAAAATGAGAAATTGCATCTGCATCTCTTATAATTTCTGCGATTTTTGTTTTCGCAGGACGATTTACACCTGCTCGATGCGATTCAATACAATGTTTAACTTCTTCAATAATTTCATCAGAATAATCTAATCTCTTTAGAATTTTCTCAGCTTCTGGAACACCGGTAATCTCATGATCTTTACCACCAAACTTTATTCTTCCAATATCATGAAGTAAAGCAGCAAGTTCAACAATTTCCATATTAACTTTTTCTATCTTTGCGAGATGCTTAGCATATTTTACAACTAATGATAAATGAAACTTCCATTCATCTTCATCAGCAACTTTTAAAACTGCTTCTTTTACTTTTTCAATCATCATACACCTTTAAACAATTCAGCTACCTTCTCTTTCCCAATCTCTAAAATAAAACTAGCCAGACGAGGACCTTTATCCTTATTAACTAAAACCCGATAAGCTAACTTGAAGAAATCTCCTACAGGAAATTCGTTATTCTTAACTAGAATGTACATCTCTTCGTGTAACTCTTTATCATTCCAATCTTTCTCCATTAGTTTCTCAGCAACTTGATGTAGAATTTTCTTTTCATTATCAACTAAAGTTACTTGACACTTCTCTTGAACATGAAACCTGAAATCTTCCGGTGCATGTTTTTGAATCCAGTTCTTTGCACATTCCGCTCTTGTCCGTAATCGATTCTTATCATGGTCGTTCTTTAACTCGTTTACAAAATAACCAATAACTTTGTTGATATCAAAATCATAGATTTGTAACAACGTTGTTAAATGTCTGAAACTTGGTTGGTAGGGAATAGTCTTTGGAATTTCTCCAATATAACTTAATTCGTAAGCCGCTTTAGCTTTACTATTTTCTTTCTCATTAATATCTTCTAATCCATAATATATTCTTTCAACTTTGTCAAACTCTTCATAAAGAGCTAAAACATCAGTATCAAAAGAAATTTGAAATTCTCTATTTGGTCTAGTTCCGGCAAATAAATAACGTAATATCTCCGGTTCATAAATTTCTAAAAGTTCATTAACGGTAATTACATTTCCTGAAGAGGAAGCAAATTGTCCTTTGCCTTTAATCCCAATCCATTCGTACATAATATATGATGGGGCTTCAAAACCATAAACTTTTTTACAGATTTGTTTACCGGTATCAAAACTTCCTCCGGAAGCAGAATGATCTTTTCCGCCTGGTTCGAAATCAACTTTTTCATAATACCATCGCATTGGCCAATCAATTCGCCATTTAAGTTTTAATAATGGTTTTTTCTTGAAATCAAATTCATCTTCAAAATTACATTCACACTTGTAATAAATATTATACTCTCCTCGCCATTCTAATTTCTTAATTGTATCTTTACCACACTTTTCACAAAAAATAGATATTGGCAACCATTCTTTATCTAGCGGTTTTTCTCTATGTTCATTTAAGATTTTTACGATTAGTTTTGTATTCTCTAAAGCAGTTTTAATTTCTTCAACATACTTTCCATCACGATACATCTTACTTTGATAAATAAATTCTGGCGTTATTCCTACTTTTGCAATATCTTTTTCAACAGCAAGTTCATTATGCCGAGCATAACTTTCATCTTTATCAAACGGATCGGGAACATCAACAATTGCTTTCCTTAAATGTTTCTCTAACATCTCCTGTTGCGGCATGTTACTAGGAACTTTTCTGAATACATCGTAATCATCCCAAGAATAAATAAAACGAACTTTTTTACCTTTCTTTTCTAAAGCTCGCTTAACTAAATCAACAGTAATCATTTCTCTAAAGTTTCCAACATGAACCACTCCACTAGGAGTTATCCCTGCTGCTAAAACGTAACTATCTTTATCTCCTTTCTCTCGGATAATATTCTCAGCAGTGATGTCTGTCCAATGATAAGATTGTTTCTTCTTATCTTCTTTATTTTTCTTCTTTTTACTATTCTCTTTATTTTCTTCTGCCATAAAAGAAGCTAATAGTAATAGTTATATAAATATTTCTAGAAAATAAATCCTATTCTTTCATATGGCTAGGGTAAGCTTCTGATGGGAAGAAGCTTTTCGTTTCTTCATATGGTAAATACCTTTTCATCTTAAACCATTGTTTGATAAAATTCTGCATAGCATAAACATCCTGATAAAGTTCTTTTTCTCTCAATTCTAAATCTTTATTGTAAATTCTATTTGTAAATAATTTAATAAAATGTTTTAAGAACCAATGATCTGCCCATTCACTCTCATATTTCCTTTCAATAAAAGCGCGGATGTTCAATTCTACTTCACCTTTATTAGTTTTTATCTTTTTTCCGTTATGTACAATTTCAGTAGAGGATATTCCAAGACAATGCCAGTCAATGTCAAGATAATATTGTATCTTTAGATCTTCCGCCTCTTTTGTTGGTCTCCATTGCATCCAAATCTCTCTTCCTCCACCCTGTGATATTCTTTCTCCGTAAAATGTTTCCCAATGATCAAATCCTTCTTCTAAATCTTTCCAATCATGTTCCACTAGCCATTCCCGCAATGCTTCATAGAATGCTTTCAAATTGAAGATATCTTTATACTTAACTCGCATTGGTTGGAACTCTGGAAATAATAATTTCATCGTTCCTTTTTTAACGTCATGTGCTGGCATATTAGATAGAAGATTTCTTTAATTTATAAATATTTACCATTTAGATAAGTAATATGTCTGCTTTGCCAAAGGAGGCACATAACGCACTAATTAAAAATAGATCAAAAATGCGTTATAATAAGTGCCGTGCAAGCTGACATATTATTAACAAATTTAGAAATCAATTTTTTTACTAAACCACAGATAAAATATCCAAATTGTTCCTAGACCCATGTCTAAAATAGCTAGTTTTAACGAGGTTCTCATAAATTCAGTAGTGGCATTAATCATTGTTGGGCCACTTTTCCCAATAGTTATCGCAAAAATAGAAAAGTAATAATTTAATGGCCAGAATAAAGGTACTCCTTGTATAGAAACAAAGTCAATAAAGATATGGACTAACATCCCCAAACATAAAATTGAAGTAAACTTTCTAATTTCTTTTTCTTTAACGAAAAGTGAAATGATGAATAACGTTACAAAAACAAATAAAACAAATGTTAAACTATGAGTAAAAGTTCGATGTAATGAAGAACCTAAAACCCACTCAAATAAAAAATCAATGTCTGGCAGAACTCCTCCGAGAAGTAAGAAAAACCAACCATAACGATGAATCTTTCCTTTAGAATTGAATTCATATCCTTTCCCAACTAACCAAGCTCCAATCAGATGGCCAAACGCAAAGGTCATTTTTTGTTAAGGTAAGCAACTTTTTTGCTTCCTAATTGAGATATTATTTCTGTCATTGTTTGTTGACTAAAATCATCTGCTCCGTTTCTGTCTAGATCATTATCAAAAATTAACATAGACGGAAGAGGACCCACTTCTCTTTTAACTTCATCTAATACTAACTCTAAGTTTTTGTAAAAAGCAGCAGTTGAGGAAGCATAAATTGTTTTTTCTCCTTTAGCTTTTAAAACGTATCCCCATAACTGTTGACCATTAGAATAAGTTCTTTGTGATAATCCTAACTGGAGATAATTATCTGAATTTAAAGCGTCTTTTAATTCTATCTCTTGGTATGATTGGCTTGTAACTGGTTTGTCCACTAAATTTATTTCGCTATTAATTTCTTTACAAGAAAGTGCTGAACCTAACAACAAAGATAACACAATATTAGTTAATTTTTTCATCTTTACTCTTATTTTTGATTATTGGTTATAAATATTTGTTTACTCTAGAAATTATATCTCTGTTTTAAACATCATATCTTTGTTCTAGAAATTATATCTCTTTGTATTTCTTCTGCAACAACAACGCATCCTTTTCAATAATCGGACTTTCACAAATAACAATCCCCTTACAATCAAATTCTTTTAATGCTTGTAAGACCGCTGAATAATTAAACTTAGATTCTTTTAATATCAAATGATGCCTCTCACCTTTCTCACCATGATGAATTCCAGAAAGATGAATGTGCATGTTGTCTAACGCTTTTCTTCCCAATTCTTTCTCAACTAATTTCAATATTTCTCGGAAATCTTCTAAATAATTTAATTTGCCTATTGACCTTGCATAAATGTGGGAGAAATCAATACAAGGAAGAACTTGTTCAACTTCTTTTGATAATCTTACAATCTCTTCAATAGAACCCCATTGCGTAGCTTTGCCTGTAGTTTCCGGTCGAATCCAAATAGGATTATTTTCTTTTTTCAAAATCTCAACAATCTCAATAATCCCTTCTTTGATCATCTGATAAACTTCTTCCGGATCTTGTTTCATATAGAAACCAGCATGAAAAGTCATTGATTTAGCGCCACAAAGATGAGCTATTCTCGCTGCTTTCAAAATCCGTTCTTTACTGGCTGCAATCTTTTCTGGTTCAAGAGAACTTAAATTGATAAAATATTGTCCATGACAAGTTAACTGGATATTATTTTTCTCAGCAATCTCTTTTACTAACGGCGCTTTCTCTGCAGTAATGTTTACTGAATGAACAAACTCTAATTCCATACAATCCAATCCTAACTTCCGAACTTGTTCAATTCCGGTAAGAGTTGTCGCTTTAATTGTTGAGATTGGTATTCCCGCTGTTCCAAAGAATAGTTTATCCATATATCAATTAGAAATCGCTAATGTATAAAAACTTAATTGAAATCAACTAATCCAAAACACTTATATACTTAAATCATATAATTTATTACATCATAATCAGAGGTGGGTCACTATGGCAAAAAAGAGCGTTAACGAAAAGTTACAAAAAAAGATTTTCTTAGATAAAAAAAGTTCCTGGCACGATTTAAAGAAAGACCAAGTTTTCAAATTTGCAGACAGCTACAAAAAATTCTTGAAAGAAAGTAAGACTGAACGTTTGTGTATTGAGAATGTTGTTAAAGTTCTTAAAAAGAATGATTTTAAAGATATTAATACTATTACTAATGTTAAAGAGGGCGATAAAATTTACAAAAATGTTCGAGGAAAAGCACTTCTTGCTGCCATTATCGGTAAAAATCCTAGTAAGTGGCAATTGATTGGTAGCCATGTTGATTCTCCCAGATTAGATTTGAAACCTCATCCGGTGTATGAAGATTCAGGATTTGGATTAATTAAAACTCATTATTATGGTGGTGTAAAGAAATACCATTGGGTTAATACTCCGTTAGCTTTGCATGGTGTGGCTTTTACTAAAGAAGGTAAGAAAGTTACCATTGCTATTGGCGATAAAGACGACGAACCAAAATTTATCATTCCTGATTTGCTTCCTCATTTGGCAAGAAATCAAATGGAACGAAAAGCAAATAAGATTATTGAAGGAGAAGAGTTAAACATTCTTGTGGGCAGTATTCCTGTAGATGACGATAAAATCAAAGAACAAGTTAAATTTACTGTTCTGAAATATTTGCATAAAGAGTACGGATTAATTGAAGAAGATTTTGCCATTGCTGAATTGGAATTAGTTCCTGTAACTAACCCTATGGATATTGGTTTTGATAGTTCATTAATCGCTGCTTATGGGCAAGACGATAAAGTTTGTGTTTATGCTTCTTTAATGGCGTTACTAGAAACAAAAGAGCCAAAGAATACCTCAGTAGCATTTTTCGCTGATAAAGAAGAGATTGGTTCTGTGGGTGATACAGGAGCAGCAAGTTTTGTTTTGCAAAATTTTGCTCATGATTATGCACAGTTAACTAAACTGAAAATAACTGTCTCTAATCTTTTTGAAAATTCTAACGCTGTTTCTGCTGACGTTACTGCAGGAATGAATCCGAACTATAAAGATGTCCATGATCCTAGTAATGCGTCTTATCTTGGCAGAGGTGTTTCTGTTGAGAAGTATGGCGGTGGCGGTGGAAAGTATTCTACACAGGATGCTCACTCAGAATATATGCAATACATTAGAGAAATTCTTGATAAAAATAAAATTGCTTGGCAAACTGGCGAGTTGGGAAAAATTGATCTTGGCGGTGGCGGAACAATTGCAATGTTTTTATCTCGCTATGGAATGAACTGTCTAGATGCTGGTCCTTCTTTGTTAGGAATGCATTCGCCTTGTGAAGTAACTTCAAAAGCAGACATTTATTCTTCGTATTTGTTTTACAAAGCGTTTTTTAAAGAATAAATTTATTTTTTCTTATCTTTTTTATAATACAAATCTTTTTAAAAGGTCTGAGTTTAGTTAATACTATTAAAAATCTAATTGAGGTGGAATTATAATGGAAGAAGAACAAAAAACAACTGAAGAAGAACAAACTGAAGCTCCTGCAGAGGAAGCTCCTGTAGAAGAAACACAAGAGGAATCAACTCCAGAAGAAGCACCTGCAACTGAAGAAGCACCTGCAGAGGAACCAGCAACTGAAGAAGCACCTGCGGAAGAAGAAACTCCAGCAGAAGAACCTGCAACTGAAGAAGAAACTTCAGCTGAAGAACCTGCAACTGAAGAAGAAACTCCTGCAGAAGAACCAGCAGAAGAAGAAACTCCAGCAGAAGAACCTGCAACTGAGGAAGAAACTCCAGCAGAAGAACCAGCTGAAGAAGAAACTCCAGCTGAAGAACCAGCAGAAGAAGAAACTCCTGCAGAAGAACCTGCTGAAGAAGAAACTCCTGCAGAAGAACCTGCAACTGAAGAAGAAACTCCTGCTGAACCAGCTGCAGAACCTACGCCAGAAGCACACGAAAGTTTTGGTGAGAAAGTTCATCACGTAGTTGAAAAAGTTGAAGAAGCTCTTCATTTGAAGAAACCTGAGGAATAAAATGAGCGATTCTGACTGTTCAACTGATTGCACTAAATCTGCTGAAGATATGATTAGAGATTTGATCAATCTAATTGCTGTCTATAAAGAAGAAGAGATGCAAGACGTTACAACTAGAATCGAAGTTAACACTGCAGAAATTCTTTCAGCTAAGTTAGAAGAGATTGCTAAGAAAGTTGGTGAAATCTGTAATTAATTTTTTTTCTTATTTTTTTCTTTAATTCTGACAATACAATCCTTTACATGAAGAATAATCAAACCCTTTCTGTTCTGGTTTATATCCCGTAGCTAAAGTTTCTTTCTGATACAAAGAATCTTTTGTTCTTAAGTTCAATAAGTCTGAACCAATTGATTTGTAATCTACTCTTTTACTAATATCATCATTCAATAATCTAGGTTTATCCATTTCTGGCATTAAATGTGCTTTTTGTAAATAATCATCTTTTGGATGCATGCCTAGATAAATCTGTGGTTCTATAGATTTAGCAATGTACTTCATTATTGCGGCAACTTCGTGCCCAGCATCGTTTCCTTGTGACATTTTAATCTCTAAAAGAACAAGAAGGCATTATTGTTTATATTTCTTTCCAGAAAAAGTGAGACATAAATGTCAGTTAAAAAAGAGTAGCGGAGGGAGGATTTGAACCTCCGACCTCCGGGTTTCTTGAACACCTGTGTTCAAGGAAACGAACGCAGTGTGATTTATGAGCCCGGCGGGCACTCCTAGCTGCCCCACCCCGCTATAAAACTAAAAAGTTATCGCTTCTTTAAAAAGATTTGCATTAATTTCACCTATACTCTACTTCCGTAATCTTTTTAAATGACTCAATATAAATTTCAAAACTCATGAATAAAAAAGGTGCAGTTCAAATTGTTGCTTTAGTATTAGCGTTAATCATCTTAGCTTACTTACTAATTACCTTTGCGCAAAGGGAATGTAATAGTAACCGAGATTGTCCAGGAAACGCTTATTGTGGTAGTGATCACGAATGTCACGAATTTCCAGACCAAATTATTGTTAAAGAAACAAATTATATTAGTTCTGCAGCAATTCTCGGAATCTTTCTAGTTATGGCTGCTTATATCTTCAAAACCGGTAAAGTTCCGTTCTATGAAAAAATAAAAAAGAAGCTTAAGAAACTAAAAGAAGATTAAGTTTTTATATGAGCTCTTTATTTTACTTTTATATGAAAATAAATTATAAACATCTTGTTCAGAAAGCACATTTTTGTGGCCCAACCAGTTTACAGATGGTTCTCTTCAGAAGAGGGCATTGGGTAGAACAGGAAGAACTAGCTCAACTTCTCGGAGCAAGAATAAAGAACAAAAATATCCATTTGTTCACCCACGAGTACGAAGTTAGTGAAGATGATGCGGGTTTACGTTTAGAAGAATTTTCTAAAGCAGCAGATTTTCTTCAAGAAAAAGGATTAAAATTAGAAATAATTAAATTCAGTCAAATTAAAGATTTCAAAGAATTAATCACAGAAAACATAAAATTAGAAAACGATATCATTGTAAACTTCAAAAGAGCCGCTTATGATCCAGAAAAAGATTGGGGCCATTTCTCTCTAATCTCTGCGATTGAAAATGACGAATTAGAAATTTGTGATCCTTCTTACAATGAAAAATCTTATTGGAATACCCCAGTAAATAAACTTTTAGAAGCAATCTCAGATAAGTTTGATAATCAAGAGAGAGGAATAATTATAATTTCTAAAATTTCACAATAACGTTCCTTTTTTTGGTTTAAACCCCTTTCTAATCCAATCGCACATTGGTTTAGATTCAACATCAAGTGCATTCTTAACTAATCTCTCCGCATCATTTTTGCCCATTAAAGGATTGAAGAATATTTCTGCTCTCTCTCCAATTCTACTGCTATACATATCCCAATCTGGCATAAACTCATTAAGCGGCAATACATATATTTTCTTCTCAACCTCCACATAACTTCCTTTGCCAAACTCATCTTCTATTCGTTTCTTACTTTTTTCCATATGGAAAAATTTATCTTCTTCCCGTTCTACATAGAATCTTTCCCTTCTCTTTTTCCCTTCAACTTCTATTAAAAAATAATGTTTGTCTTTATCTTCATCAAAAAGAAGTTTATCTAAATCCCAATCACAGAAAGTTATTTTCTCACCATCCATAAAACCAAGATACTGTTCTTTATTTTTACTGTACCATAACAAGTCTCGTTTATCAACATTCTGACTTGCTAAAGCATCCAAACTAAAATAAAAATTTTCTACTGCTTCTTCTTGCTTCCCAGAAAATACTGTTTCTAAATATTCATTATAACATTCCATCTCAAAAACATTCAGATTAAACATCGGCTCTTCTTTTTCTTTAATCCCTTCCCAAGTTCCGCAACGCGGATAATAAATTTTCTTCCCGCTTTTGCTTTGATTTTTCCTTCTTTCAGAAACATGTTCAGCAAGGAAAACCTTTTCAATTTCATCCACCAAAATGAACGGCGCTTCCCTATTAGTAATTTTATCTTTATCCCCTTTCAAATACAAAACATTATTCTGAGAATGAACTAAAGATAAATTGTTCTCATCTAAATAATTATTAATAGTTTCATAAACAGAATCAAATTTTCTTTTAAACTCATCAGTATTAATTCCATAAACCGCAGAAATTCTATTTTCTTGGTTACGTTTACTTAACCAGAGATTAAACAAAACCTGTAATGTTTTATCTTCTAAACCTAACTCTTCAACAAAGTCTGGACCATAATGATTCAATGCCGATTGGATACTCATTTGGTCTAAGTTTGAACTACGAAGCTTTTTCAATAGAAAAACATCATTATTTTCAGTGGCCACATATTTTACACGATTGTAAATAGCACTAAAGAAACTAACATTATTATCATCTAAAGTTTCATTATTTTCAATTTCATGTTCTTTCTTCAGTTTCTGATAACGAAATTCAGTATATTTGTAAAAAATATAATCTTTTAACGGCCATTCAAAAACTGCATCTTCATATTTAGAAAGAAAAAAATTTCTTAACTTGTCATCTTGATGCGAATCCACATACTCAAACATTTCATTAGCAATTTGTCCATGTTCTTCGTTCTCATTTGACATCGCTTTCATAAAAGAACGAACCTCATCACGAAAAAATCTTCCTAACGGAAGGTAAACTTTGTAAACATCTTCAAAAAACCCAACTTCTTTTTGTTTAGGAAAACGTTTACTTTTATGTCTTTGATAATAATTTCTTGCTCTGTTTTCAGCTTTAATAATATTATCAAAACGGGGCATCATTTCTGAACGCCAAGTACCATTTCTTTCGAAATAAGCACGGTTAAGAAATCGGTCAACCCGTTTTGGGTCATGGTAAAGTAAGAAAGGATCAACCTCAAACAATCCACTCATAAAACTAACATCTTTAAGAATTTTGTCATGTCTATCAGATTGAATGATTTTGATTAACTTTTCTAAATCGGTATCAGCATAAAAACATTGTAATTCTCCTGCAGCCGCTTCTAAATCTTCAATCTCTTTAATCTTTTGACCAGAAAACTTTTCTAAAATACTAATCGTATCTCTGCTAAGATGGTCCCAATTACCTGTCCGACGACCAATTTCCATCTCTCTGCCATGTCGATAATTAATAATCTTTCCCAGTTCATCTTCTTCTAAACCAAAATTTTCTTCTTCACTAAGTTTGCTTGAAATTGTAACCAACTTACAGTTAGGTAATATCTCTCCATACTGCGCCTTTGCCGCTCTTAACGGATCTAAAACATGTCGAGCATGAATTTTTACCCGTTCAAAGAAAGGCACAGTAGAAACCTTTCTCGGTTCTCTGTTCAGACTACCAATTTCAAATTTACCATACTTTCTTGGTTCTAAGAAATCGTAAGAAGCATTATAAGCAACCATAATTGAAGCACCACTACGATTAATTTCATTTGCCGTATCTGAAATAATTTTCTCTACAAAAAGGTAACCATCTTCAATCACAGTTTCAGTAAACCTATCTTTTCTTACTCTGCCTCGAGACTTTATTTTCCGATCAAAAACTTCATTTATATTTTTCATCCAGCACATTGCTCCTTGGACCGTGCCGGCATGTTCTGTACCAAACTCAAAGTTTTCCCAGTCAACAATAAACATCGTTTCTTTTTTTATCTCTTTCTCATTACGCATTCGTTTAAACTTAATATATCGAGAAACATCTTTTTCAAACTTAAGGTCCACCCGTTGATGTTCATAATTTGGTCCTACTTCACAACCACCAATTTCTTTACCTCGTGCAGTTAAACGTCCCATCCCCTCAAACAACTTCTTTCTTGCAACTATGACCTCAGGAGTTAATTCTCCTCCAATAGTTTTAATTGTTAAATCTTCTTCCTGATCATTTTCCATTAACATTCTTTCCAAATCATTTCTAACTCGGGAAATATTACTCTTAGTAACTTTTCTTTCTTTAAATTCTAAATAATTAATAATTTCATTCTCATAAGACCTAACCAACTTGTTAACTCTTTTTCTGTATCTTAAAATTGAAATTAAATCTTCGTTAACAATTTCAACGATACTCCCTTCAGGAGCAATATTCATTTCTGCACATTCAACGTAATGACCTTTGATAAATTCGTTTGGTAACGGACTGGGAATGTTAACTTTAATCGTTTCATCTTTTTTTACTCTTGATCTTAATGGGTGACCTAATTCTAGAAATGAAAGCACATCTTCAATTGTATTTTGGTGAATTGTTCGTTTGTATCTTGGCAGTTCTTTCATCTTTGAACTGTTAAAAAGCATTTTTTTCAAATCATCAATCTCTAAAACATAACCTCTTTTATCTACAGTTTTCTTGATTGCTTCTTGTGCTTCATCATCATTTATCAAATAATCAAACAATCTTTGTCCTTTATTTTTGTAATCTTTATTTTGATTTTCCTCTTCATCTAATTTTGCCCAGACAAAATGATTCTTTAATTGTGTTAATGAGTAATGTCGTGGGCCCATCTGTCTGATCGGAACATCTATTTGTAATACTGGATATTTATTACCTACAACTCTACGTTTAAGTTTTTTTAAGTGGGGACTTTGATCAATTTTTTCAACAATATTTTCAATTTTATCTCTTTCTTCTGGTTGAAATGCTAATGTTGGAGAAGTGTGTAAATAATTTTTAATCCAGAATCCACCTAAGTCTTTAAGATTAATCCGTAGTACCCATTGGTTAAACTCTAACTCCCTCAGAACAGTTTCCATCTTTCTAAGAGTTGTTCTCTATCTTAAATATATTGTAGTGGTTTAATGGATATTATAGAGAAGATGTATGTTCTCATAAGAATTAACTTTATTCTGATTTTTCTAATTTTGAATATCTAGTAATTAAATAATCATTACTTGCAGATTGTAGCTGGTCCCATAAATCATACAACTCAGATTCTACTGCTTGTAATGTTTTAATTTCTAATTCAGAAGGGTTTGTAGTATAATGTTCCTCATGGTTTATATCTCTTTTTAATCCATCAACTCGTTCACGTAAGTCGCCAATTACCGCAGTTTTCATCTGGGTTCTTCCATCTTGAATTCCTTTTTCAAGACCACTCTGGATTCCACTATCATATACGTGTTTTCCAGCAAGTCCTAATCCCACTAATGCTGTTGCTCCAATTAACAATAATTTATAAGTTTTCATTTTTCATGTTTAAAATCTTTCGCTGATTCTATTAATGACATTGCATTAAGATAAGATTCCCCATATTTTTCTTGAACTGATTCAGATAGATTGTTATAAACTTGGCCTAATTCATCTTCGATTTTTACCCAACTATATCTTTCTTTGTCCATTCTAGAAAAGCAGGTCTCGACATTATCAATTAATTTAAGAAAATGATCTTCAATATTTAATCTCTCTTCAATAGCCATAAAATACTATTAACGTCAATCATATATAAGTTTTTCCCTAGAAAGTAGTTACTTCTTAATTTCTGCCCCGCCTGCTGGCAAGAACTTGATAATATCATCTAAATCACCGCCTTTAAGTTTAGACCTGATTTTTTTAGCTAAAGAGGATTTCTTCATTTTCCCCGAAATAACTTTAACAAAATTTTTAGTTTTCTTTTTAATCGCAGTTACAGGACCACCAATAATCTCATCATTCAATAATCCGATGGCATACTCTAATTTTGGATGCAAATAAGTTGTTTTTCCTCGAACCATAAAACTGCCTTTGCTCATGTATTCACCAGATTGCGCTTCTTTACTTACTTGTTCCGGTTTAACGTAAAACACGTCTGCCGTAGTGTGGCCTAGCTTCCATGCCTTCGAATAAACTCCTACTGCTTGGGCTGTTTCTTCAATGGTAATTTCAGTAGCTTCTTGTCCGTTTTTAATCACAAAAAATGGCGAACCTGCCATATCAGTATGAAATACTAAATCATCTTTATCTGTATGTTTCTTAATCACAATTTCATTGGAAGTAGCATCTTTCCCACCAATGCAAAGAAAATCTTCTGAAGAAATGAACCAGTGAAACTTTTCGTACCATTCTTTTTTCCGTTCTTTCTTCTCTAATTTCTTGATTTCTCTTTCCATAAACTTATCTTCTTCTTGCTGTAATTTTTCTAACTTCTTTTTACTCATTTCTACCGCTTCTTTAGCTCCCGCTAATTTCTTCTTTGCTTTCTTAGCTAGGTTAAAGTAGTTCCCTGCGTTTTCATCTACAGATTTGGTAAGATCAATTTCAATGTCCATCTTTAGAAAGAATTGTTTTATCTCTTAAAAATGTTTAGGTTGTTATAGCTTCATTATGAATAGCGTCATTTTGTATACTGCCTGCAAGAGGCACATTTTGTGAGCAGGGCACGGCACGATTATGGGTCTCGTCTACGACTCACCCCATGTGCCTCCTTTGGCGCCACGAGAAAAGAAAAATCTTTTCTGGGGCTCCAAAAAGCTTCGCTTTTTTAGAGCTGCTCACAAAATCTACGTGCCGGCACGCAGTATACAAATTTTTTCTATTTCAAATGTAGCTAATTAGAATCCTAACAATCATTAATCTCTTCAATCACTAAAGCTTTATCCGTACAAATTTCTTCATTATCATGTAAAACTATCTTTGGTGTAATTTTAATCTGTCGCAATTCCCCACCGCTTGAAGAGTCGTAAGAAATCTTGCCGGGATATAATCCTGCTTTGGTTATTTTTGCATCATTTAATTCGAATGATTGTGCTTGTTGTGAACCGATAACGTTAACTACTAACCCTTCCACATTAATATTCACTCCGTTTTCAATATTAAATGTAAGTTCTTTTTTATTAGCGTCATAACATAATGGTGCGCCTTCTTTAGATAACTTTAAACCAATATTGATTGGACATTTTGCTTCCAGTTCTACTTGTGCCTGACCAAAACTCATGATCACTACACCAATCGCTACAGCAAAAGAAATTAGTAATAGGGTTGCTACTAACGGTGCTATCCCTCTTTTGTTCATCATTTGATTCTGAAAGAGAATGGATTATATAAGTTTTTGGATAGTTTACAATAATTCTTTATAATCTCTAAATAATGTTTTAAAGTCTTCAGTAAAAGTATTATTTTTTTCTAAAAGTAATTTGTCTAAATCTTCTTTTTTATATATTTTAACACCAACAGCTTCACCTAATCCATCATTAAATTCTTCTTGATCAGTAGTTTGAGTAAATCCTATTTTTCCTCTATAAACTCCTGCATAAATATGCGTTCTTGTTCTTTTCATCCACATTTTTCCAGTATCTCTGTCTAATCTATAAGCTCCCAACCAAGGTTGAAAATCAATTTTTCTAACTATTGCATGCTTTGTAAGTGAATCATTAGAAATTAAATTTAAATATTCTTCTTCTGAATTTGCTAAAATAATATCTGTTTTAATTTCTTCTTGTCCTTCTCTAATTAATGTTGAATCTTCTGTTTCTCCAGAACTAATGTGGCCACCTACTGGTTTACACCAAAGATAAGGGTTTTCTGATTTGTTTGCTCTTTGAACAGTATAAATGCCTTTTTCAGGATGTGATAAAAGTAAATGTATAACTGGAACAGCAAATGGACTTTCACCGGTTTCAAGAGAAATTGTTTTTTGTTCATTCAAAACTTCTTTTTTTGTTCTAGTACCTAGTAAATTTCCTTTTTCATCGTAAAAATCTAACATTTCTTCCATTTTTATTATTTAATTTTTTGCTAGGTTCTCAGGTTTAACATAGTTTCCTTTAAACTTATTGATTCCTCGTAAAGTTTCTAAATCAAATAGTTCTAATTTTACAGTCTCTACAATTCTCCAATTAGGTTCATATTGATAAGACATGATTTGTCTATCAAATTCTTCACAAATAAATTTTGGTAATCTTGTTTTTACTTTTTTCTTAACGTGGTCTCGAAATTTTTCATAAACGTTATCATCAAGCCCAACAGTTACATTCTCATCAACGTGGGCCCTAGCTTCATACTCTCGCATATTCACTACCCATTGTCTATCGGGGATGTATAATCCTGGTTCTAAATTATTACCTCCTCTTGCCCCAAAAGATAGAATAACTCCGTTACCATTTTCATACCATTGTTTTTCACTTTCGTTTCTTCTATACTCAGTATTTACTTTGACTCGTCCTTTTTGTGGTAACCACCAATCTACGCCACCCTCAAATTTATCAAAACTAGTTTCACTTAAAACCATCACATCAACATCTTTATGCTGATAAAGATCTTCTACTTTTCTTCTTTGGTTCCAAACTGCTTCAGCTAACCCACCAATTAAAACTCCAGCAACTTCTTTTTCTTTTAGAACTTTATCTGCAATCTTCATTCCTTCTAGGCCTTTAACAACATCGGGATACTCTGGATGTTTTAGTTCTAATAGTAATAACTGTTTTAGTGCTAACTTCTGTTGAACATTAAGATATATTTTTTGTTCTAATGTTTGGCGTAAACCTAATCCTAATCCTAATTGCATCATTTTATCTAAACGTTATTAATCTTTTATAAACATTTCTATTAAAACACTACTTAAAAGTAACAAAACATTTATAAATAAACAATATTCTAGAGTATCTATTAACAAAACAGGTGAATTAATGGAATCAAATACAGCATTAGCAACCCCACAAACAGTTCTGCCAGACGTAAGTCTTGCTGCTATTGTTCGTGATGAAAGGATGAATTCTGCCGGTGGTATTATTGATTTTGTTGAATCTACGGTTCCCTTTGTTGAAGAAGCTGTTATTGTTGACACTGGTTCTAAAGATGGTACTCGAGAAACTTTAGAAGAATTAGAAGCGAGATATCCAAACTTAGTTGTTCTAGATAGGCCTTTTGATGATTATGCTTCCAGTAGAAATTTTTCTTTAGATCATGTTCAAACTAAATATGCTTTTGTCTTAGATGCAGATGAACGTTTGACTAGAGATGATTTTGTTAATTTAAAACAAACTATGGAAAACAAACCTGCACTTTATTATCAATTTGATTTTCTTAATATTGAGGAAGTAGATTTTCCTGGTATTGGACATAACCCTCGTTTGTTTGCTTTAGAAAAAACAAAATATCTGAATCAAGAAAATCATTTGGGTGAATATCTTTTTATTGATGGAATTCGTGCTGATAACTGGTCTGATGATTTAATCTATAATAATAGCGTTATTACTGGAATTGATATCAAACATTTTTCCCCTCAAAACTTTAAAGGTTTTATGACCAAAGCTTCTTCTTGGTATAACGGCGTTGTAAGAAAAGGAATGGCTGATATTATTGCTCCATCTGAAACTAAAGATTTTGAAATTTGGAAAGAATTCAATCCTCAAAGAGAGGACTACAGATAAAATGGATCTATTCGAACTAAAAAGAGAGCAATCTAAACTTGCTAGAAAAGTACAATTACGTGATGACTTTGATAAAGTAAAAACTATTGCCGGAATAGATTGTGTTCCTACTGAAAATAGTGTTATAGCAGCTGTTGTTGTTTGTAAATATCCTTCTTTAGAATTTGTTGAAAAGAAAACTTACTCTTTATCAAATCCATTACCATATCGAGCAGGATTTCAAGCATATCGAGAAATGCCCGCAATTATTGAAGCTTATAATCAGTTAGACGAAGAACCAGATGTGATTTTGGTTAATGGTTTAGGGGTTAATCATCCTCGAAAGTTTGGTATGGCCACTCATTTGGGATTAGCATTAAACAAACCTACTATTGGTGTAACCCAAAAATTACCTTTTGGTAAAGTTGAATCTGGGAAAATATTTAATCATAACGAACATCTTGGTTTTGAAGTTAAGACTCGGGAACATGCAAATCCTGTTTACATTTCACCTGGCCATTTGATTACAAAAGGTTCTACATTAAACATTGTTTCTAAAACTATCCAGTTCCCGCATAAGATGCCGGAACCAATTCATATTGCTAGAAAAGTTGCTAAGAAGAAAGCTAAGGGGAAAGAAGAATGAACACTTTAGATACTGTTTTAGAGAATTGTAATCGGAAGTATGGTGTTAAATTTTCTGATGAACAAGCAGTTAGAGATTTCTTAGAAAGACAACAAGAACGAGAACTTGCTGAACCTAACCAAGATTTTGATCTTAATTATAGACCTACCAATTATCATGCTTACCATGATCTTATAAGAATGGAAGACAAAACATTACTTCTTGCTTACATTATTGCAGAACAAGCAATTATTTCTGGACATCAAGAAGAAACAAAAGAAGTAAAAGTCCAAGATTTAGAAGATTTATATTTACTTCGACCACAAGAGTTAGGTAATCCTGGCCGTAAAGACCATGAAGTGAATATGGCTCGAAGAACTGATCCTAAACTATTTAGGTTATATGGAAGAGTAAGAAATTATAAAAATTTAGAAATAACTGAGCAAGGATGGAAAGAAGTAATTGATGAGTTGGGTCAAGATGAAATAGTAGTAAAACATTTTGGAAGGGCAATAAATTACAATCATGACGTGAGAGAATGTTATTCTCCAAATCCTTTAACTTTTGACATTGGTGGTCACAAAAGAAAATAATTTTTAATCATGTGTTTTTCTCATTTCTTCCAATAAATATTTATACTAATTCGATTCTATATCAAATATGGTGGGGATAGGCATATACTTAACAGAAACTCCAAGAATATTCTTTAGTAGCTGGAAGAACAGATTGATTAAAAAGAAGTATGAAGGTACTGCTAAACAAATCTGTGAAGGGATTGTTAAAGATTGCTGGAACGGAAGATTCTTTCAAACCTCAACCGGAAATTTCAAACAATTCTGGACCAGAGATTTCGGTTGGTGCACTGCTGCTTTATTAAAATTAACTTATGAGAAAGAAGTTCATCAAACTATTAGATACGCTTTGAACAGATTTAAACATTATAATAAGATTACCACAACTATTACTCCGGGAGGGAGAGTTTATGATTTTACTACGGAAGCAGTTGATTCTTTACCATGGCTAATCCATAGTATTAAAATTTCCAAGTTCCCTTATCATTCTTACAAAACTTTCCTAAACAACCAAATTAGAAAATTTTTCAAGAATGTAGTTAATGAACATACCGGATTAGTAGATCCGGAAAAACATTTCTCTTCCATGAAAGATTTCGCTTTAAGAAAAAGTTCTTGTTATGATAATTGTATGTTAGCGATGCTTTCTAGAGATTTAAGTGAAATGAAATTAGAAAATCCATTTAAACAATTTGATTATCCCGCTTTGATTAAAAGACACTTCTGGAACGGAATGTATTTTTATGACGATTTGTCTAGACAGGATTATGTCGCTGGTGATGCTAATTTGTTTCCTTTCATTCTGGGAGTTACAACTGATAAGACTATGTTAAGGTCTGCTTTACATCAAGTAAACAAAGCCGGTTTGGATCAACCTCTGCCTTTGAAGTATACTAACAGCAGAGATAAAGTTAAGTTTGTCTGGCAGGAATTGTTTATGAGGAATTATGAATCTGATGCAATCTGGACACATATGGGGCCGTTGTTCGTTAAACTAGCTCAACAGGTTGACAAAGAGAAAGCTAAAGAGTATAAGAATGAGTATAAAGAAATGATTGAGAAACATAGTAATTATTTAGAAGTATTCAATTCTAAAGGTAAACCGTTCAGTAGCGTTTATTATTACTGTGATTCTGGTATGTTATGGGCCGCTAATTATTTGAGTTTGTAAGAACCTATATACCCCAGAACAATAATTATTTAAAAAGCAATCAGTTACTAGTATCAAAAAAGAAGAATGGACCCGAAGATATCTATAATTATTCCTGCACATAACGAAGAGAACTACATTAAGAAGACTCTTCATTCTATTAAACAGCAAACATATCAGAATTATGAAGCAATCGTGGTTAGTAATGGTTGTACCGATAGTACTGAAGAGATTGTTAACAAAAGAACTAATGATAAACTAAAACATTTTTCGGTCACAGAAGCAAACGTTTCTAAAGCCAGAAATTTTGGGGCAAAATTTGCTTACGGAGAAATTCTTTTGTTCTTAGATGCAGATACTACATTAGAAGAAGATTCTTTACAAAAGATTAAAGATAATTTTACAGAAAAACATGTTGTAGCAACAACAAAAGTTCAACCTGAAGAAAAAAAGTTTAAATTTAAATTTGCAATGGGGTTCAAGAATTTATATCATTCAACTAATTTGTATCATGGTTGTAGTGGTGCTTTGATTTGTAGAAAAGACGATTTTAATGCCGTTAAAGGTTATCCAGAAATTATTGTAAAAGAACATCGAAAATTGATTATTAATTTGAAACGTCATACTAATAAAAATTTTAAATGTCTTGATACTAATGTAACTACTTCCATGCGTAGATTTAAACAATGGGGTTTGACTAAAGCCACTACTTTTTGGATTAAGGAATGGGCGAAGAATTATTTTTCTGATTTAAAAGATAGTGATTATGAAAAGATAAGATAAACATTTTTATATAACCTTACAATATTCTAACTAAAATGATAATTACAATCTCCGGAGCATTAGGTTCAGGTAAAAGTACTGTCGCTAAGATTCTAGTAGAAAAGTTCAATCTTAAACATTATTCTACTGGCGACTTTATGCGTGAGATTGCTGCTAAACGAGGAATAACTCTTCTTGAATTAAGTAAGTTAGCAGAAACCGACCGTTCTATAGACAAAGAATTAGACAACTATCAAATTCAGTTAGGAAAAGATGAAGACAATTTCATTATTGATGCGAGATTGGGCTGGCATTTCATTCCCGATTCAATTAAAATCTTTTTGGATGTAAATGATGAAGAAGCGGCTAAAAGAATCTTTAAAGAAGGTCGAACTGATGAAAAATATAATACAGACTTAAACGCAACTTTAGAAAATATTAAAAACAGAAGAGAATCTGAGATTAAAAGATATCAGGATTATTATAATCAGAACTATTATGACCATGACAATTATGATTTGGTTGTTGATACAACTAATATTCCAGCAGAAGAAGTTGCTGAGAAAATAATTAAGTTTATTGAGGGAAGAAAATGACTGAAAAAATAAAAGAAAATGATTTCATTGAATTAGATTATACTGGTAAATTAGAAGACGGTTCTGTATTTGATACTACTGAAGAAAAAGTTGCTAAAGAAAACGGTTTCTTTAAAGAGAAAATGAAGTTTGCTCCCGCTACTATTTGTGTTGGCGAAAATCAGATCTTGCCTGGTTTGGACAAGAATCTTATTGATCAAGAACTTGGAAAAGAATTTGAAGTTAAATTATCTGCCGAAGAAGCTTTCGGTAAACGTGATATTAAAAAGATGAAAATTATGCCAATCTCTGCATTCAAAGAACATAATATGCAACCTCAACCAGGCTTACAAATTGAAGCTGATGGTGAGACTGGAACTATTACTAGAGTTTCTGGTGGTAGAGTAATTGTAAACTTCAATCATCCTTTGGCCGGTAAAGAAGTTGTTTATCTTGTTAAAGTTAATAAGAAGATAACTGATCCTAAAGAACAAATTATTACTTTCTTAAGTACTTCGATGCGAATGCCAAAAGATAAGATTAATGTTACTGTTAATGAAGATAAAGCAGAGATTAAACTGCCTATGCAACTTCCTGAACAGTTTACGGGAGTTATTGGTAAGAAATTGGCTGATTTAACTAAGTTGAAAGAAGTTAACTTTGTTGCTGAGAAGAAGGAATCTGTTGAGAAAGTAGTAGAAGAGAAAGCAGCAGAAACTAACGATAATAATTAATTATTTTTTATTCTCACTTTCACAGCATCCTGAAAAATTTATCAAAATAAATTTTTGGGATCCCAAAAACTACACCTAACAACCTCATTAGTAGTTTTTGAGGATAATAATATTTATAAATTAGTTCTTTTATGAGATTATATTAAAAAAGGGATGAGGGTAATTTTAAAATGGAATACGATAATCAAGATACTTATAATAGTCCAACACCAACAGAGCCGGTAAGAGCAGAACCGAAACCAGCTCCTGTTTCTGTACACTCAGAAGAGATTTCTCATAAGAGAGCTAATGCTGATATCGATGCAGAGTTAGAAAAACTTCTTGCTGCACAGAAAACCAGAATTAAAGTTATCGGCTGTGGTGGCGGTGGAAATAATACTATTAATAGAATTTCTGAAGTTGGCGTCAAAGGAGTAGAAACTATTGCTATCAACACTGATGCTCAAGATTTATTATACACTACTGCGGCTAAGAAATTGCTGATTGGAAAAGAATTAACCGGCGGTATTGGTGCAGGTTCAAATCCTAAAATTGGTGAAGAAGCTGCTAAAGAGAATGAACAAGAATTAAAGAAACTAATGACTGGTGCAGATATGGTTTTTATTACCTGTGGATTAGGAGGGGGAACAGGAACTGGTAGTGCTCCTTTTATGGCTTACTTAGCTAAGAAATTAGGGATCTTAAGTGTGGCTATCGTTACAATGCCTTTCATGATGGAAGGTTCTCACCGACATGAAAATGCACTTATTGGTTTAGAAAAGTTAGAACAAAATATTAATACTTTGATTGTTATTCCAAACGAAAAGTTATTAGAATTAGCTCCTAATTTACCATTACAAACTGCATTTAAAGTTGCTGATGAAATTTTAACAAATGCTGTGAAAGGAATTGCCGAATTGGTAACCAAAGCAGGCCTAGTTAATCTTGACTTTGCTGACGTGAAAGCGATTATGGGTCAGGGTGGAGTTGCTTTGATTGGTGTTGGCGAATCTGATTCAGATAATCGTGCAGAAGAATCTGTACAGAAAGCTTTAGCTAACCCTCTGATTGACGTTGATATTTCTAATGCTACTGGCGCTTTGATTAACATTTCTGGTGGTGAAAGTTTAACTCTGGAAGAATCAAGAAAGATTGTGGAAACTATCGCTGAAAGTCTTGATCCTAAAGCTAAAATCATTTGGGGTGCGCAGATCTATAAAGATCTTGAAAAAACAGTAAGAACAATGTTAATTGTTACTGGAGTGAGCTCTGAACAAATTTTTGGTACTGAAAATCAATATTTCTCTAATCAGAAAGAATCTTTTGAACATGAGCTTGGGATTGATTTCATGAAGTAGGATTCTTAATAAAAAACAGTAAATTTTATAAAGCAAACAGCTAGTTTAACCTAAATAATGCAGGAAGTAAACTTTAAACCAAATAAACTAAGACGTTTCTGGAAGGAAACTGTTCGAGTTTTGAGAATTACTAAAAAGCCCGGTAAAGAAGAATTTGCTACTAGTGTTAAAATCACTGGAATTGGTATCGCAATTATTGGTGCTCTTGGGTTTGTAATCTTCCTGATTAGACAACTATTATTTTGAAAATGGCAACAGAAACAAAAATATTTGCAATTAGAACTTCAGCTAATAGAGAAGATCAAGTAATAGACTTCTTTATTTCAAAACTACAAAGAGATCCAAGTCAAGAGGTTTTTTCTCTTATTAGACCACATGGTATGCGTGGCTATGTTTTTGCTGAAACAAGTTCTAAAGATGCTTTAGATATGGCTTTACAGGGCGTTCCTTATGCTCGAGGTACTTTGCCACATGAAATTCCTTATCCTGAAATTGAACATATGCTTGAACAAGTTAAAGTTGAGATGAATGTTAAGAAAAACGATATTGTTGAAGTTATTTCCGGACCATTTAAACGTGAGAATGCAAAAGTTATCAGAATTAATAAGCAGAAAGAAGAAATTGTTGTTGAGTTATTAGAAGCTGCTGTTCCGATTCCAATAACTGTTAAAATGGACGCTGTTAAAGTTATTCGTAGAGAAGATGACGACGATTGATTTTACTTTAAATTTAGAGTTAGATAAATTAAATTCTGCTATTGCTAAGAGTAAAGCGGAAACAGTTCTTATTCAACTTCCAGACGGATTGAAACCAAAAGCAAATGAAATTCAGGAATTAGTTCAAGAAAAATATCCTAACGTAAAATTAACATTTTGGGCAGGTTCTTGTTATGGTTCTTGTGATGTTCCTAATGTCAAAGATTTCGATTTATTAGTTCAGTTTGGCCATAGTGAATGGCGATAAGAATTATTTCTTTTTTGGAATATTATAAAGATCTTTTTTAAGAATTAGACTTCTATCAATTATTTTTACTGAATGTGTAATTGTTGATACCGTTAATGCTGCAGTCATGGGGATGCCTTGCATTTCTGGAACAAAATAACTGATTCCTTCTCCCACACCACCACAAAATAATGCAAAGATTCTATAATCTCTGGCAGCAGGCATGTACTTAATCGCTTTACTTTTTTTAATTCCTTTTTTTTTGAATTTATTATAAACTTCTTTGACATGATGGCCAGAAAATGGTGATAATTGTGAGAGAAACATCATTGTATAACTAAGCGGTTTGGCCCAATTATTTCCAGGGAATACGGCATCAAGATATTCTCCTGCTCCATAAATTGCAGTACTATCAACAACTCTATCAAACATTGTATCTAGATGACCTCCAAATTCTCTTTCTTGATCACTACGTTTTTCTTTTGGTAAATAACGAGAATAATCACCATCAATTCCGTCAGCAATACTTGATGTCTGAACTAATGATGCTCCGATGATTGCATATGCTGGATCTCCGCCACTAAGAATCAATGCCCCTGCACCAACTACTCCAATTGCTGAAGATACTACAGTAATTGAATTTGGATTAATATTAGAATTGGCTTCATATAGTAAAGCAGCGATAGGGGCAGATATCTTTCTATTAATGTGTCTTGAGAAATAACCATCGTGACCTTTCTTTTTACGGGCAAGTTCTCCTCGATCTTTACCTAATTGCCAATATTTTTTACAACCCTTAACAATGTCTGTTAATTTTTTCATGAACGCTTCATTTCAGATATGGGGTATATATATTTTATTGTCTTCTAAAGATGGTGTTTGTTTTAGTAAGATTTAAATACCCTAAAACTTTAATTCTAGCAAAAGAGGTGATTACTATGCATGGATGTTGTGATAATTTGAAATGTCATGGAACTAAGAAAATCGTTTTTGGAGCGTTATTACTATTAAACGCTTTCGTCTGGCCGCAGTGGTTAGGAATTGATGGTTGGATTTCTTGGTTAGCAGTATTAGTTGTAGTTGGAGGAGTAGCTATGTTATTCCACCCTAACTGTGATTCTGGTGCTTGTGCTCCAAAACCAGCTAAGAAGAAACGAAGGAAATAATTATTTCCTTTTTTTCATTTTTTTTAAATAAACTGTCTTCTCTAAAATATAAATCTTTAAAAAGAAATTATTTGTTCTTTTAATTATGTTAGAAAAAGTGGTTGATACTGTTAAAAAATCTCTTGCACCAGTAACTTTAGCATTGATGGTAGGTTGTTCTCCAGCAGTTCAAAAACATACTATCCCTGATGATTATGAACCTTCAATTAGAACAGGATTAGTTTTTAATCTTCCTGGCGGATATAAATGTAAAGGTTCGGCTTTAAGACCTTTACTTAATCTTACAGCACTTTACAATCAGGATAGTAAACCGGAAATGAAAGGTGAAGGGGCAAGAATTTATGTTTCAGGAACTTTTGATTTAATTGATTTCCCTGATGAAGTTTTAATTAAAGCATGTAGGTTTGCTGATATTAATAGAAATGATTGGATCTCTGGAAAAGAGGCTAATGAAGCTTATCGTGATGAAGTAGAAAGAATAACTTATTCACCTTAACTTTTTCTTTTAAACTTACTTTTAATTTGATTTTTTCTTACGTTGGTTCTTTCTTTAAATTTGTTTGATTCTTTTTTTGCTCTAGCTCTTATTTTTGTTGTTCTTTCTTTAGCTTTAGCCCTAACTTTCTGTGTTTTTGTTTTAGTTGCGTGATAAGCTTTTTTTGTTCCTTTTTTCATCTGTTTGTGATAGAACTTATAACGCAAATATTTCTGTAAACTTTCTGCATAATCTTTCCCCATCCAATATACTCCTAAAAATAACATTGGCCAAGAGATAATATAAATAACTGCCATCGATATTCTTGTATTATAACTTACAGTGGGATAGAAAAAAAACAATTTTGTAAGTAATCCTAAAATGAAACTAGCAATTATTAATATTGCTCCCCAATAAAACTTTACTGAATAGTTTAATTTAAGTTTCATAAACAAAAGAAATGTTTAGTTGTAATTAAACCTTTCTAAAACAAAATTTATAAATCAACGCTGTTTACTAATAGTATGATCAAAAAGGGGCATCATAAATTAAAGTATTTATTATTTTTAATTTTAGCTATTTTACTTTATTATTTAATCACAGAATCAAAAGCTGTACAATATTATTTGGCCAATCCGGAACTATTAAAATCGTTAATCCTTAGCTTTGGAATTCTTGCCCCGATAGCAATAATTCTTTTACAAACTTTCCAAACTACAATTTCTATTATTCCATCACAAATAACTACTATTGTGGCCGGTTTTGTTTTCGGACCTGTTTTAGGTTTAGTTTACAGTTTAATTGGTGCTTTCTTTGGTTCAATGATTATTTTTGTTGTTGGCCGAAAGTATGGTAAAGAACTTGCTTTGAAATTGTTTGGTAAGAAAGAAATGGTCCATTTTCATATCTTCTTTAAACAGAAAAAGAAGTGGGCTTTGTTTCTAGCTAGAATTGCCCCCATTTTTCCAAACGATTTAGTTAGCTTTATGGCTGGTTTAACTTCAATTAGATTAAGAGATTTCAATTGGGTTTCTACTTTTGGTTTTATTCTACAGATGGTTATCTTAACTTACTTTGGTTCAGAATTAGCTGCGGGAGAAGTAAGTGTTACCATGATTCTGATTACGGTTGTAGTTAGTTTGTTATTATTATTACTTATTTTCAAGCGTCCGATTAAGAAATTCTTAATTAAAGAATTACATCTCTTGGAAAAAGAAGAAAAGTTATTAGAAAAAGAATTTAAGAAGATTTGAAACAAAAACATTAATATAATCACAAACATTCCTAAACCTATGCAAGAAGTACTTAAAGTAATCAAGCCCAGTACTAAAGAACAAGCTAAAGTCAAGAAAGTAGTTAGTGCTTTCATTAAGAAACTTGATTCTAAACTTAAAGATGCAAAAGCTATTCTTGGCGGTAGTGGAGCGAAAGATACTTGGTTATCTGGAAATCATGATATTGATATTTTTGTGCAGTATGATTTCAAGAAATATAAAGAACAATCTGCCGAACTTTCAGATTTGTTAAAAGATTCGTTAAAAAAAGCTTTTCCAAAAATCAAACTTAACAATGTGCATGGCAGTAGAGATTATTTTCAATTAGTTTATGAAAAATATAATTTTGAAGTTGTTCCAATCATAAAAATTACAAAATCAGAAAAAGCTCTTAACATTACAGATATCTCTCCGTTACATGCAGTGTGGGTAAATAAACATACAAAAAAATTAAAAGATGATATCAGATTAGCTAAACAATTTTGTCGGGCAAATAAATTGTACGGGGCAGAATCTTATATCTCTGGCTTTTCTGGTTATGTTTTAGAAATTTTAATAGCAAATTTTGGTTCCTTCAATAAATTTTTAAAAGCAATCATTAGTATGCGTTTAGATCAAGTTGTTGATCCAGAAAATTATTACAAAGGTAAAGATGTTTTCTTTGAATTAAATAGGTCTAAATTACAATCGCCTTTGATTGTTATTGATCCCGTTGACAAATCCAGAAATGCAGCAGCAGCTCTCTCAAAAGAAAAATTTATGTTATTAAAGAAAGTTGCTCGTGATTATTTAGATAAGCCCAACCAAGATTTTTTTGAAAAGAAAGAAATTAGTTTTGTTAAATTAAATAAGAAAACAAAACGTAACTTGGTTTTCATTACTCTTGAACCTTTATCTGGTAAAGAAGATGTTATTGGAATGAGGTTACTAAAAGCTTTCAATTTTCTTAAAAGAGAATTAGTTAAGTTTGAAGTAAAAAAGTTTGGCTGGGATTGGGACCATAAAAAGAAAGCTGTATTTTATTTTACTTTAAAACAAATGCGTCTGCCTGATGTTGAAGATCGACCAGGTCCACCATTGAAAATGGAAGCTGCAGTTAAAGCGTTTAAGAAGAAAAATAAAGATACCTTTGAGAAAAGTGGTAGAATTTTTTCTAAAGATAAAGTTGAATTCCCTGAATTGGAGAAATTTGTCAAGAATTTGTTAAAAGCTAAGTATCTCAAAGAAAAAGTGAAATCAGTTAAGGATGTTAAAGTTGTTTGATTTTTATTCATATCTTCTCAACAAAGAGAAAAGTTATAAAACAACTTTTCTAGTGTTTCAAAGATATTTTATATCTTCTCAACAACCAAAATCTATAAAAACAACTAATTTTTCTTTTACTATATCATGATCATTAAAGCTAAATGCAGAAATTGTAATAAAGAAGTTCCTTCTGAACAATTTAAGTTACATTATAAGCTGAGAATGATGGTTTGTCCAGACTGTTTTCGTGGCAAGACACAGATGCAACAGGAAAAAGAGAAAGCTCAGCTGGAAAAGCCTCCAAAACCGCCTGGTTGGGATATCGAAGATGATTATTTAGAAAAACATCAGCGAATGAAAGAAAAAGAGAAACCTCAATTCAAAAAAATTCCTGGTACCAACCATATTGAATGTACTTGCCGAGGATGTAAATACGCTTTCAAATATGATCCGTTTCGAAAGAAGCCTAGAACTTGTCCTTTCTGTGATGAAGAAATTCCCAAAGTTAATACTTTTAGTTTATTGTAGTTAATTCTAAATCGTTCCAGTTCATTTTAATTTTTTCCTGATGAAAATCTTCTTTAACTAATCCCACAAATCTTCCTTTCCTAAACAATTTTATTTTTTTCATAATAATCCCTCCAATTTTCTTAAGATTCCTAAATCATTTTCAAACTTAGAAAAAGCAAACCACTTTTTACCAAGATCTTTTAGTGAAGCCCCAAAGTGATAAATTACTTTATCAATAATTAAGAAGCGGTCATGTGATTTATTGAATTCTTTAATCTTGACATTGTTGTATTGGTGTTTATACTTTTCTATATCTAATCTTGATTTATCAGTAAGTTTAGTATATATTGTTATTTTAGCATTACTTTTAGAGAACAAAATTAAGGTGGATTCATCAATATAGTTGTCAATTAAGATAATTTCTTTCTTTGCGTTTCTAATCAAACTTGAAACGAATTTGTAAGCATCAAAGATTTGTCCTTCAAAGAAAATTCCTTTTGAAGGTTTAATGCTTTTATTTTCAATTGCATTAAAAATATGTTCAAATTTTTTATCATGTTCAATTTGTTTAAGCTCAACACGATCTAATCTTTGGAAGACTTGAGCATTATTTAATAGAAATCTTCTCATGGCAATGAATGCATCTATTATTTGTATGCTAACTTTTATGGCTGTCTTGCTTCTTAAAACACTTGAAAGCATCGCTACTCCCTGTTCAGTAAACACAAAAGGCAGATATTTTCTATGCTTACCTCTTCCTTTTTTTAAGGTTCCATTTTGGAACCTTAGAGAATCATTACTTGATATTCCAAAATGGAATTCCAAGTTGCTGAACTCATCTTTTGTTAATTGAAACATAAATTCCTTAGGAAACCTTTTGATATTCCTTTTAACGGCTTTATTTAAATTTCTTGTTAAAACATCATATAGTTTTGCTAAATCACTATCTAACATTACTTCTTTACCACGAACCGTATAAATCCTACTCTTAATATCTGTTATCTCCTGACTCATAAAAATATAATAGAACAACTCCTTTATATTCCCTATCCACACCTGACCAGTGCGGGAGTGGGTCATCAGAAATGATTCTATCTACAATATTTTTCGTTTAGAAGTCTTCTCGCACTGGACAAACGATGTTGACCAGTGGCAGCAGAATCATCACAATATTTAAAAGCAAGTAAATATTACTAATTCATAAAAGATGGTGAACTCAGAATTATTAAATTGGATTAAATCAGAGGAAGCTCAGGGACATTCTGAAAAAGCTTTAACAAAAATTCTTACTAAACAGAATTACTCAACTAAAGATATCCAAGAAGCGTTTGATTCATTGAAAGAAAAAAGTCATGAAACACCATTCTCAATAGCATTTACCTTGTTGACTGGTCTTGGTCTTCTTTCTTTGATATTAACCACAATTGTTTTAATGTCATCAACTGGAATGATTATAGGATATTTTTTAATGATCTTATCTGGAACAGGAATTGGTTATTTTATTTATCATCTTAAACAAAAGTTAAATGCTACGGAACGGTTTGGAGCAATTTTAGGTATCTTTTCTCCTGGATTTTCTTTAATTATGATTATCACTTCGTTAAAAATAATGCAAAAACTTTCTGCACAATTGTCAGAGTTTGCTGTTCAAGGAGAACAAGCCGGAGGATTTTCAGATATGTTAACGATATTTTCTCCTAGTATGGATCCTATTCTTGCAGGAATACTATTTTATCTGTGTTGTAATATTTTTGTAATAATCTCTATTATAAAAAGTAAAGAATATAAAACCTTTCTATGGTATTTACTGTTCCCCACATTATTCTTTGTTTTATGGTTAGTAATTGATTTATTTACTACACCAATAATGCACTCCCCTTTATAATAATATATTTTTACTTAGAATTCCCAAAAACCAGTTCATAATTCTTCCAAATCTGTTCAGCCGCTTCTTCTACAGAAATCTCTTTAATCTCAGCGATCTTTTTCACAGTCTCTAAAACATAAGCTGGTTCGTTTCTTTCTCCCTTAAGATGGCCTTGCCAAGGAGCATCTGTTTCTGTTAATAATTGTTTAATTGGAATTTTTTTGATCTTTGTGTTAAAGTTTCCAGTTCTAACAGTTGATGGCGGAACTGAAAAATAATAACCTAATTCAATAGCTCTTGTTACTAAAGATTTTCTGCCCCCAAAACAATGTAATACTACCGGAACTTTTCCATTGATCTCTTCTTCAAGAATATTTAAACAATCTTCTTCTGCTGCCCAGGTATGAATAACTACTGGTTTTTTAATTTTGATAGCTAATTGTAAAACTTTTCTAAAAATTTCTTTCTGTTCATCGTGATGTTCTTTATCCCAATAATAATCCAATCCAATTTCACCAATGGCAACAATTTTATCTTTATTCTTTTCAATAAATTCAAATTCTTTTTCTAAATCTATTTTTCCTTCCGGTTTAGAGATGCCAGTCTCTCCTTCAGATAATCCTAAAGCATCAATTGGATGAATTCCTAAACTGGCTTTGATAATTTCGTCTTTTTCAGCTAACTTCAATATCTCTTTGTTAGCAAGCGGATTAGTTCCAGAAGCAATAATCGCTTTTACTCCAACTTTCTTCGCTCTTTTGATAACATCATCTAGGTCTTTCTCAAATAATTTCTGGTTCAGATGACAATGAATATCTACTAGTTTCATAGTTAAGAGAATTCATTGATTTGTTTTAAATGTTTCTCTGCGAAACACTTATAAACCCACTTGAGAAAATCGTTTCTCCAATGAAATTTGACGTTAAAACTGGAGAAAGATTAGATATTCTTTTAATAGGTTATGGGCTAATCTATGAATCTAAAGGACCGAGCGATAAAGGTATCACTTGTGAAGAAATTGTTAGTAGAGAACCGATAAGAGTAGGAATAATTTCTACTGTCCATGAGAGATTTACTCGTAATCCTGAAGACGGACATTTAGGAATATTTTCACAAACGAATCCAGTTGAAAACTCAGATTATTTTTATGATTGGTTACAAGAACAGTATGGAAAAACTCCAGAAGCAGCAAAATACCTTTTTGAATAATCTACTCAATTCTTGCCCGTAACATCAACAATACTGCTATAAAGTTTTAATTGCTTATTATCACTTAAACCTAAATGAGGTACAGCAGCTAAAGCAATCTTACTTATTGTGTGTTGATCCAAATATTGTTTTGGAACAGAAAGTATTCTTCTTTCATAAATGAAATCATTTTCATTTGTAGGTTCAACATTTTCTAAACCTAAAATGTCCCGTAATTGTAAACAGCTTCTTTCATAGGAACCAAATTGTGAAGTATTCTCAATACTTTTTTCACGAGAAAACTTATCTCTTACAGTTGCTGATGCTTTTACGCCTCCAAGATATAGCCCTGCTGCTAATAAAGCTAAAAGAGAAAAGCCAACAATTTGTCCACCGGCAGTACCAAAATATAATTTTGGATTCTCAAACAACATTTTAATCTCTGCTTCTCCTCCTTTGACAATTGTTCCTGTAGGATTTCTCCAAAGTTCTTGTGCGGTTCCTTCCAGGCCTCTTCTGATTTGATCTGAAGAAATATTTTTATCTAAACCAGCAAGTACGTTTGGATTCATTTTTCCGGGGGTGAAATCATATATCTCCCAGGAAGGATCATTTCTTGTACCGCGATTAACTTCTAACCAGACATGGCCAATTCCATTAAAGTATCCACTGGCTGATCTTACTCCTTCTTTAACTCCCAATTCATGAAGCAACATTGCTGCGTAAGAATTACCTTCTCTACAAACTGCTTTTTTCTCAGCTAACATTGCTTCAAGCAAAGTAGAATCTTGGCTAATCAGTTTTGGGTCTAAAGAATCATATTCAAAGTTTCTTTGGATGTAATTCTGTACTGCTTTTAATTTTGCATCAAAAGTTGAAGTGACCCCAGCATCTCTAGATATTTTTTCAATTAAGCCAGGATTGTTTAGTTCTTGAATAATTTCTACAGGTACTCTTACATCACAACCAGTGACAATTAATTGATCTAAAGGTTCTTCATTAGCCCAAGGAAAATAATGGTAGTTACAAGTTAAACTATTGGCAGTATTAGTACGAAGATATCCTCCCTTTCCATTTTTAGGAGGTGAATTAAGTGTCATAATTAATGATTCTCTGGTTTGGAATGATCCGCCAGGAACAAAATTTAATCTTGAATTTTCATTTTTACCTTCTGTGGCTATTTTTGTTACAGTTGGTTTATTTGGCAAGGAGTTATTAACTTCTTTATTTCCTGTGGCTACCTGATAATTTAAAATAATTCCTGCAGCCAGAGTTGCTAAAGGAAAGGCAACCGCACTTCCAACTAACCATTTGCTAGGTCCTTTAAGTTCTTTTTCTTCCTCTTTTTCTAATAATTTTACCAAGCCTTCTTCTCTTTCAGCCAAACTAATATTTTCTTTAACATATGCTCTTAATTTTTCGTCTTGATGAAATTCGGGAAGGATTGCTCTTAAGATTGTTTGATAAGATCTTTCAGATTTTTGACGTAAAGAAACTACTGCTTCTGATTGAAGATAAGATAAAAGAATTTCCGGAATATTTTCTTCTAATTTCTGATGTTCTTTTTTACCTCGACCCCGAGTTATCATTCTAGATTTAGTTATTGTAGGTTGAAATCCGTGCTCATAAAGATGTAATTCTAATCCTGGCACTAAAGATTCAGTTGAAACATAACGCCCATTCTGGAAAAAATGTAATCCTCCTTCATGAAATGGATTATAGGTAAGCGTACCTTTAAATCCGTCTCTGTTGAAACTGAAGTTATGATTTTCTGAAGATTTTAATTTTTCACCATCAACTTTAACTTTTAAGTCAGAATGGTCATACAATTCTAAAATTCGATCTTTTTCACTTTGACCATTTCTTTCCCTGTTGATTATAATTTGGGTGCCTGAAAAATGGTTTTCTGCTTTTTCAACTTTAACTTTTCTATCTTCTCCAATTTCAATTACTTTCTCTCCGGAACGCAGTTCAACAGAAGTGTATTCTGAAACTGGGGGGATAACTGCAGCGACTGTTAAGATACTATTTTGTTCTAGTTCCTCTAAAAATAATTCGTCAATAGATGCTGGTGATTCTACTTTAATTTCAGTGTCAGTCAAAGAGAGATCTATTTCTTCTCCTTCTTGGTATAAACGACTAACGAAATTATCTAAATAATCCAGGGGATGATCATAACGGTGTCTAAGTTTTCTGATTAAGTCTACCGCAGAAAGTTTGAAAGCGAATTTTTTACTCATCTTTCTTCACCTCTTTTCAAAACGGCATAATTCTCAGCAATATTATTAGCTAATTCCAATTCTTTTCTAATCTCAGAAACATACTTTAAAGCTACCAACTCGGGAACAATATCTAATCTTTCCGGATTCAGTATTACTGCCCCTTTAGCCAAATAAAATGGTTGTTCTTTTTGGAGACTAGCTCCAAAATAAGTGTCCACTGCAAAAGGTAGTTCTCCAAATTGTTTTTTTACTGCTTCTAACACTTGCAGTTCTTTTTCGCTTAATGCTTCGGTATAAGCTTCTCTCATTAAGTTTTCTTTTCTTTTTCTTCTCCAGACTAAAGTTCCAACTCCAGCAGCAAGTACACTTGCTCCTAATAAAGGAATATATAACGGTAATTCTTTTGATTCTTCTCCGGGAACATATAATTCAAACTGTTTAGATTTATTTCTCCGAGATTTTTTTTGTACTCTTTTTATTTGTGTTTTCTTTGTCTGGTACTTCTCGTCTTCCGAAAGAGCGTTTACTCCTAGAACTCCCCCTAAAATTAAAGAACCAGCCAATAATCCTGTTGCTGCAAGTTTGGCTGTTCTTCCAGCAGCGCTAACCTGCTCTTCTAACGATGTGGTAAAAGCCATTTCACTTAGTTTGTTATTATAACGACTAATAAGTTTTTTCTGAGCACCACGTTTTATTTTTTTATAGGTATAATTTCCACTAACACCAATAATGTCTGCCATTGTGATTGCTAAAGCAACACCAACATAGGCAGGCATTTGGCTTCCAATGGAATAACCAGTAATTACACTTTCTAAGAATGCCACTCCACAAGCTCCTACATATCCTACTCCTACTGTCGTTAACCCATACCCCGCAATATCATGTTTGTTTGGCTTGAATTCTTTATCTGTTCTGAACGGAGAGATAATTGTATTTACGATTGTTCCTAATATTTTATGGATGTATGATTTTTCCAAACAATCTTGAAAATCTTCCGGACGTGGATAGTCCATATTAACTAAATCATCCAGGTGTTCTTTAATCCAAGGTAAATTCGGAGAACCATCAGCAGTGAAAAGGGTGTTTTGTAAAAAGTTTTGGTAGTGTCTTAATTTTGTTTCCAGAGACATGCTTTTAATATCGACAGTATCTTCACACTCAAACTCTTTGCTTTTAACACGGACATATTGCAGTACATCTTTCAATACTGGATCATCTAAAACTGTGTCTCGTGAAAAACTAGTATCTAATTCTGGGCAATTGATTGCTCCGCTAAGTCCAGGTAAATTAATAGATTTTAATTTGATTCTGTGGGCAAGCAAATCTAAACTTCCCTCTCCGGAATGTTTTGTTAAGAACCCTTCTAAATTATTTTCTTGAAAAGGAATTGTGTTTACTGATTTTGCTGGTTTTAAAGATTTGTTTAATTGTTCACTAGTATCATTTTGATGAAGATAAAGCGGTGTTTCAATATAGCAGCAATCTTCTTTAAGAATTTCAATAACCCTTTCAAAATTTACTTCCGAATCCTCGGCTAATTTAATTTCAATAGTTGTTCCATAACCTTCTCTTTCGTTAGGTTGAAATCCTGCTTCCCGGTTCAGTTGAGCATCAATAATGGCCATTCCTCCGCTACCTGTTTTTGGTTTACTGTCAACTTTAACATACTCATGTCCTAAACCAAAAAAACTTACTGCTCCTAAACCAAATTTTCCTGCAGCGTGGCTAAGTGTTTCATTTAAAGAGGCATAAATGTTAAAGAAAACATCGTTCATTACATCCTGAGTCATACCTCTTCCTTGATCTGAAAATTTAATTATTCTTTCTTTTGGATTTGTATAAATATCAATACGATTATTTTTTTTATCTTCAGCTGAGCCGTCAGCATTTTGTATTGCTTCTCTACTGAAATATTCTAATTCTTCAAATTGAGATGTGGTTAGGTCATGAATGAAATGCATCAATTGTTGATTGTCTTGATCTTCTTTATTTTCAGAAAGTAAACTTTTAGCGGTCTCTTCTAAAGCGGCCATGTTTTGAATTCTTTCTGCAGAAGTTTGTTGGATGCTATCTTCTAATGACTGTAATGTTCCCTGAATGTTTCCTTGTGAAGATTCTCCAGACTTTTCATAGAGGTATGCCATGGCTTCCCTGACTTGATGACCTGGAACAAGAATTCCAGGTTGATTTTCGCCGAACCAGCCAAGTTTGAAAGTCCAAGATTCATAATTTGCAATTACTTCTGGGGAATGAATTACTCTATAACGTTGAGAACTATATTTCTTTTTTAATTCTTGGGCTTCTTCAAGGTCGTCTACAAAAATTAGACCGGGAAGATTAAGTAAGCTAGCAATATCTTCATTTTTTAGCGAAGAACCCATTAGTTCTAATAATTTATTTTTGGCCATCTTCTAGAGGTAGAAATATTATTTTCTTTATAAATGTTTTGTCTTTTTATCACTAAATAGTGGTCAAGAGACCAGTTTTTAATAATATCATCGAAAATTACTTAAATATACTTAATTCTAATATGATTTTAGAATGACTTCTCCAAAAAAGGTGTTTAAAGAAATAGAACATTGGAAACCCTCCGATGAGATTACAGTAAATCATTTGCTGAACTATAGTAAACAAAAAAATAAATTACTAGTGTTTTTACATGATTTGGTTAAAGTTGAAAATTTTCCAGACAGAAAAGATGGTCAGCCACATTTAACACATCCAATAAATGTGGCCACTTATTTACAACGAGCAAATGCAGATTTTCTTGATGTTGCTGTTGGTTTGATTCATGACCGTTTAGAAGATAAAGTTGATGCTGTAATCGCTTCTTCACAAATTGATGATGTTGCGCAATTAGAAACAGATTTAACAACTGAACTTGAAGTTATGATCTCTGAGAAATGTCAATCATTAGAGTTGCCTTCAACTTATCCTCGTTCTTTAATTGCAACTACTGAACTTCTTACTCGGCATAAAAGACATAAGTATTATCGTTCTCTAGGAGAAATGTTTTCTTCTGCTGATTCAACTATCCAAGGAAGAGCAATCAGAGTAAAACTTGCTGATCGGATGCATAATATTCAATCTTTATCTGCGTTTAATGAAAAAGAAAAAATTTATCAAGCTTTTAAGAATTTGTTTATTCTTAACAACGTTAAAAGTTATTTGATGGAAACTGGTCAAGTTACTACTACAGATTTAATGATCACCAGGAGAAAAAATGCTACTGAAAAACTTTTCAGGAAATGTATGAAAGCAACTTATGACGCTTTTCTTTCAGTCTGTCATGATTCTTTAGATAAAGGCATTAAAGATATTGAACCTTATATTCAAGTTTTTTATCATAAATATGAAAATCAATCTCGGAAAATGAAAAAGATTTCTGATTGGGATAACCAAGAAGCTCATCCTCTAAAACTTTTTGATGGTATTGTTAAGAAATATGACGCTCGATTACATAAAGAAACAGCTGAGTTTGAAAGAAGACAACAGCGTGAAGTTAATTTTTGTGGAAAATTGTTTTCTGATTTTGAACTTACTCCTGAACAACTGGAAGCGATTGTTGATTATAAAGATGCTTATTTGATGAAAGAAGTTACAGGAAAGTTTTATGATGAGAAGTATGTTGTTCGAAACTTCGGTTGCGGTAAGTTGTGTTCTCGGAACAGGACCTGTGTTAGTGAATAATTGAAAATATTACTAGAATTCTTATAACCTCAATCACAGAAATATTTATAAGTTTGTTAAATTCTTTTAAAATTCATGGGACAAAAAACTAAATATAAAATCTTTGGTGGCATAATGGTATTGGGTTTTTCTTCAATAGTAGGATCAACATTATATTCTATTCATCAAGAAAAACAATTCTGGGCTCAAGAACCAACAAATTTGAAAGGGACAGTAATTAAAGAAACTTATGTTGAACCAGAAGAAGGAGGAGTTTTACAAGATGGTCGTGAAAGTCAATATCGTCTTTCCTTACCTGGCGATTCTGTTGAAGATGTTATTAAAGGACCAATAATTGTTCGTGTTGAAGATTCTTACATTAATGGAGAAGAAGTAACTAAAGAAGATGTGGGTGCTTGGATTCAAGAAGATACTTGTGTTAATATCCAAGCAAGAGAAGTTTCTAACGGAATTTACAAAGCTTTAGCTCATGAAGTTAAACCTTGTGATTCTTTAGATGAGAAGTTGTAATTTAAAATTATATAAACTCAATCACATAAATGTTTATAACTTTAATAACTTTAATTTTAATTATGGCTACTGACATGAAAACAGAATCTTTTAAAAATAATAAATTAGTTAATTTTGCAGCATTAATGTTTCCCCTTGCTTATTTATCAATAATGACTCTTGGAAGTTATAATGGGTACCGCCAAGAAAAAGATTTTCTAGCTAAAGAATCAGTTACAATTGAAGGAAATGTTCTTGAATATTCTCCTGTTGAACCAAAAGGAGAAGGTCCCCTTAAAAACTTTGCAACCAAATATAGTTTCTCTTTACCTGGTGATTCTGTTGAAGATGTTTTTAAAACTCCAATCACAGTTCAAGTTGAAGATTCTTATGATGGAGAAAAAGTAACTAAAGAAGATGTGGGTGCTTGGGTACAACAAGATACTTGTGTTAATGTTCAAGCAAGAGAAGTTAGTGACGGAATATACAAAGCTTTAGCCCATCAAGTTAAGCCGTGTAAAGATTCTTTAGATGACAAGTTGTAATTAGAAACTTAACAAGTTTTTCAATTAAATTTATAAACTACCTATATTCTAGAGTATACAATGGATTCAGTAAGAAAATCAGGCAGTTAAGTATTATTTCTTTTCAAGTTAGTTATCACAATTTTGAGTGTTTATTAGGAGGATAAAATGAAAAATAAATTATATTATCAAGTGAAAAAATCTGTAGATTTAAGTAAGTTACCTCAGATTAAAGGGTACAATTTCAATAAAGAATTCAACTTTAAAGAATTCATTAAATCATACTCCACTTCAGGAATTCAAGCAGCTAATTTAGGAACAGCAATAGAAATTACTAAAACAATTATCAGAGAAAATGTTCCGATTTATTTGTCTTTCACATCAAATATGATCTCTTCAGGAATGAGAGAAATTATTTCTTACCTGACCCAACATAAAAAGATAGCTGTTCTTTGCACTTCTGCTGGTGGAGTAGAAGAAGATGCCATTAAAGCACATACTCCTTTCCGTGTTGGTAATTTTGATGCTCCTGGTTCAAATCTTTTTGAAGCAGGTGTAAACAGAATTGGAAATATCTACACTACTAATGAACATTATACTCATTTTGAATTTTTCATTAAAGAAGTGTTTGCAGGATTGTTAGAGCAACAGAAGTTGGATCAAAAACCAATCACTCCTACAAAGATTGCTAGAGCCATGGGCAAACTTATTGGTGAGAAAAAAGAGTACGATGAAACTAAATCATATCTCTATTGGGCTTACAAAAATAACCTTCCAGTTTTCTGTCCAGGAATAATTGACGGCACTATCGGCGATATTGCTTACTTCTTTAAACAATCTCATCCAGAATTTCAAATTGATGTTGTTGAAGATCATCAGAAGATTATTGATTATACATTGCAACAAGAAAAAACTGCAGGTATTGTTTTAGGAGGAGGAACATCTAAACATTATATTTTGAACGCTAACATTTTCAAAGAAGGGTTTGATTATGCTGTTTGTATTAGTACTGCTACTCCTTTCGATGCTTCTGATTCTGGTGGAAACCATGAGGAGGCAATCACTTGGGCAAAAGTAAAAACAGATGCTTTGAGAGTAAAGGTTCATTGTGATGCTAGTATCGCTTTCCCATTACTCGTAGCGGGAGCATTTCAGGAAACGGAAAATTTATAAAACCCCCAAAAACTTTTCCAAGAAATGACTCAACTGGAACTCACAGATATAATTGCTGAATTTACTCCTGTATTATTAGGTGCATTTGTTGCCCCATTAACAATTTTAGGATTAGGAGTTACTGCTTATCATTTAGTTCAAAAATACAAACTCCCTGATAAATCTAAGTTTGTTTATTCGCAGACTAAAGATTCAATAACAGATTTTTTAGAGAAATATCGTTCTTAACACCAATAAAATTTATAAAGACTTAACTTAACTGATATTTAAAAACTTAAAAAGGTGGTTTAAATACTGAAAAATTGTTTTACAATTTTTTGTATCTTATAACTGGAGGTTAAAAGATGACAATAGTTAAAATAAATTTACATAAAGTACATGCAGAACGTGATTTGGATGCTAAAGGCGGACAGATTAAGATTAATAATAATGTTTCTGTAAAAAATGTTGAAGAGATGAGTTTTGCTGTAGAAGGAAAGAAAGGTTTGAAATTTACATTTTCTTTTAACTGTAATTATGAACCTAACTTAGGTAAGATTGATGTTGAAGGACAAGTTCTTTTCGTTGAAGACGAAGCTAAGATTAAAGAAATTAAAGACACTTGGGATAAAGACAAGAAAATTCCTATGGATATCATGGAACAGGTTGTTAATGCTGCTTTGCATAAAGGCAACATTCAAGCAATTAAGATTAGTGAAGAAGTTTCTTTGCCAAGTCCGTTACCATTACCTAAAGTGCAAGCTGGTTCTGCTAAAGAAGTTGAAGAAACTCCTGCAGAAGAACCTAAAAAAGAATAACTTTTTATTTTTTTTCTTATTTCTATTCTTAAGAATACAAATCATTAAAAACTGATTCTTATAAATGATGAAATATGGGATTATTTGCAAAGAAAGAAGAACCAAAGACTTTAACTGGAATTTTATTAAGTGCTTCTGTTGGTATATATCAATGTCCAGATAATGATGTGGATTTTGACAATTTAAATAATTTTTATGATGAACTAATTACTAAACTACACTTACCAGAAAAAATAACTGGGAATGAATCGCGTAGTGAAATTGGAAATGGGACTCATCGAATTGTTGATGAAAAGATTCCTTATCACGGTCATTCTTGTTTAAGAAGTTTCAAAGGCGTTCATTTCCAAAATCATGCTGATGTTTATGTTTATCTTACAGAAGATGATGCCGGTTTAGGAGGAGCAGAAATGTATTGTGGTGTTTTTATTACTAATAAGCAAGACGGCCATTCTCAAAACGAACATAATAGAACAAGACAAAAAGAAAAATTGCTTGAACAATTTCCTATTCTTGCTAAATTCGATGAATCTGGTCCAGATATAACCTCAGAAATGTTAAAAGAAGTTAACGCCAATGATAGAGAAAGATTAAAGTTATTGGGCCCTTGTTTTGGTTATATTTATTGAATTATTATCTTCTACCATAAACTTTATATATTAACAATTCTCTGAAAATTAGCATTGAGGGTGAATATTTATGTCAGATAATGAACTTAAACTTAAAGTCATGGAAGCTGTCCAAGATGATGTTAATAAGGGTATCGCTAGACTTGATTCTGCATTTATGAAACAATTAAATGTTAATGCTGGTGATGTTGTCGAGATTAAAGGTGAACGTTTAACTGTAGCAATTGTTGATCGTGCTTATCCTGGCGATATTGGTTTAAACATTGTTAGAGTTGATGGAGATATTCGGAGAAATGCCAGAACTTCTATTGGAGAATTAATTACTATCAAAAAAGCCGAAGTTAAACCCGCAAGGAAAGTTACCATTGCCCCTGCTCAAAAAGGAGTGATGATCAGAGCATCTCCAGAATTATTTAAAAGAAATTTAATGGGTAAAGCTTTTGTTAAAGGAGACATTGTTTCTTTAGGTAGAGCAAAAAGAAGAATAGATGTTCAGGGAAGAAACGTTGGTGATATTTTTTCTGCTATGGAAGCACAACTTGGCGGTTTCGGATTTGGCGATATCAAATTTGTTATTGTTGATGTTGACCCAAAAAAAGAAATTGTTGTTGTTAATCAAGATACTGAAGTACAATTTAATCCTCAAGCTGTTGAATTAAAAGTAGAAGAAAGTATTTCTTTTGGAGTTAATTATGAAGATATCGGTGGTTTAAGTGAAGAAATAAAGAAAGTTCGAGAAATGATTGAACTACCTTTAAAACATCCACAAATCTTTGAACGACTTGGAATCGAACCTCCGAAAGGAGTTTTGTTGCATGGTCCTCCAGGAACAGGAAAAACTCTTCTCGCGAAAGCTGTTGCCAGTGAAACAAATTCTCATTTTATCTTAATCAATGGTCCAGAAGTGATGTCAAAATTTTACGGTGAATCAGAAGCTAATCTGAGAAAGAAATTTGAAGAAGCTGAACAGAACGCTCCGGCAATTATTTTCTTGGACGAAATTGATGCTATCGCTACCAAGAGAGAAGAAACTAAAGGCGAAGTTGAAAAGCGAGTAGTTGCACAATTACTTGGTTTAATGGACGGTTTAAAGTCTCGAGGTAAAGTGGTAGTTATCGCTGCTACTAATATGCCCAACGTTATCGATCCCGCTTTGCGTAGACCGGGCAGGTTCGACCGAGAAATAGAAATAGGTGTTCCTGGAAAAGAAGGAAGATTAGAAGTGCTTAAAATTCATACGCGAAATATGCCTCTGGCAAAAAATGTTAATTTGAAAGATATCGCTAAAATTACGCATGGTTTTGTTGGTGCAGACCTTAACGCTTTAGCCAAAGAAGCAGCCATGATTGTTCTAAGAAGAATTCTTCCTGATTTAAAGAAAGAAGGAATTGAAGAAGGCGATACTATCCCAGAAGAAATTTTGAAAAAATTAATGATTACCCAAAAAGATTTTATGGAATCTTTGAAAATTGTTCGACCATCTGCAATGAGAGAAGTTCTTGTTGAAACACCTGACGTTAATTGGGAAGATGTTGGCGGTTTAGAAGATGTTAAAAATAAACTGAAAGAAGCTGTTGAATGGCCATTGAAAACGCCAGAAGTTTTCAAGAATATGGGCATTAGGCCACCAAGAGGAATCTTGTTATATGGCCCTCCTGGAACTGGTAAAACAATGTTAGCTAAAGCAGTCGCTAAAGAAGCAGAATCAAATTTCATTTTGGTTAATGGTCCTTCATTATTATCTAAATGGGTCGGCGAATCTGAAAAAGCTGTACGAGAAATATTTCGGAAAGCTAGACAAACATCTCCTACAATATTATTCTTTGACGAAATTGATGCTTTAGCTCCCCGAAGAGCAGATTCTTCTGATTCTGGAAGTAGGGTTGGCGAAAAAATGGTCAATCAGATGTTAACTGAAATGGACGGTTTGGAAAGTCTGAATGATGTGGTTATTATCGGTGCCACTAATCGTCCCGATAGGTTAGATCCTGCTTTGTTACGACAGGGAAGATTTGATCGAATTATCTTTACTTCTATTCCTGACGTTGCTGGTAGAAAGAAAATCTTTGAGATTTATGTAGAAAAGATGCCTTTGACAAACGGATTGGATATTGCAGAATTAGCTTCTAAGACAGAAGGTTATGTTGGTGCAGATATTGAGGGAGTTTGTCGAGAAGCAGCCATGATTGCTTTACGTGAAGATATTAATTCTAAAGAAGTGAAGATGGAACATTTCGTGAAAGCTTTAGATGTTGTTAAACCTTCTGTGGATAAAGAAGTTGAAGAAGCTTATGAGAAACTGGCTGACTACTTTTCTTCTGCGAGAGCAAAAGAGATTAAAGAAGTTAAAGCCGATTATTTTGGTTAAGTTATTTTTGATATAATGTTTTAACCAAAACTTCTGTAGCTTCCATTCTATCTAAAGGTAAACCTAGACGATTTAAATCATGATATGAAAGAGGTCCTATCTCGCTATCTGGGGCAAGAATGGCATCAATTTTCTCTTGAGCTTGATGGTGTTGTTTAATTTCTGTCTCATTCAAAACATTTTCCATTAAATCTTGTTGATACAAATTAATTTTGGTTAATTCAATACATAATGGCAATCCATTTTCAACTGGAAACGAAACATTGTAAATTGCATTTTCAATATATTGATGTTCCAATAAATCATATTCGTTTCTTTCAAAATCCCTTCTAATACTCATTTCTGATTTTTCAACTTTTTGTGTGAAATCTAAACCACACTTAATTCTGATTATAGTTGGAACTGCAGTTTTAAATTCTGATGGCAAATATGTTGTTTTTGGTTCTTTATCTTGATAAGTGGTATCTACTTGTAATCCTTTCTCTCCTGCGTCTGTAAATGTGAACGTTCTAGCGTTGTTATCAAAAGACTCTTTTAAAAGTTCATTAACTATTCTAACTGTGGCCACAAATCTATCTTCTTCGAAGTGTCCAGCAATTCTATCTTCAAGTGGTTTCATATTAAGTTCTGCCATAAGAATTAGTTATTGCTCGAGATTATATAAAGATTATTGTAAGAGAGGATAATGAAAGATTGTAATCATCAACAAGTAATTATTATCCTATTAATTTCAGAAACATTTATAAACCCCCCTCACAAATTAATACTATCTTGAATAGGCGGAGACAGTGAGTTTTAATTATTAAATTTATACTTATTCTGTTTCAAATTATTTAAACTAAAGTTTGGTAAATTAGAGTTTGTTCAAAGGAGAAATAAATAAAATGTTATTTGAAAACGTAAAAATAAGTAAAGAAATTAGCAAAGCTTTGGAAGAAGAAGGCATTGTTAACCCTACTAAAATTCAAGAGATGGCAATCCCTTTAATCTTAGAAGGAAAAGATGTTATTGGAATGTCTTACACTGGTTCAGGTAAAACTGTAGCTTTTGGAGTTCCTGTAATTGAAAATATTAAACCAGGTAAAGGATTACAAGTAATAATCATGTCACCAGTAAGAGAATTAGCAGTACAAATTGCTAATGAGTTAAAGAAATTTTCTCGGTATAAGAAATGTAATATTGCTACTGTCTATGGTGGAGTTTCATTAGATCCACAAGTTAGAGAAATGAGAAAAGCAGACATTGTTGTTTCTACACCTGGAAGATTATTAGACCATTTACAGAGAGGAAACATTAAATTTCCAGATGTAAACTGTTTTGTTTTAGATGAAGCAGATAAGATGGTTGAAATGGGTTTCATTGAAGATATTGAAAGAATCTTATCTCAAACTCCAAATGAAAGACAAATTTTATTGTTTGGTGCAACAATCTCTAGTGAAATAGAACATATTAAAAATGCTCACATGAATAATCCTGTTGTTGCGGAAGCTGATAAACATGTTAAACAAGAATTCTTGGAACAATATTATTATAATGTTCCTCATAACCAAAAGTTTTCTTTATTAGTGCATTTGTTAAAAACTGAAGCGACTGACCGAGTAATGATTTTTTGTTCATCTCGTTCAACTGTGGAAATGTTAACACCTAATTTGAGAGCTAACGGAATTAAAGCAGAAATGATTCACGGTAAAATGAGTCAGAATAAAAGATTAACTACAATTGAAAGATTCAATAAAGATAAATTGAATGTTCTTGTTGCTTCTGCTGTTGCTGCTCGTGGATTAGATATTAAAGGCGTAACACACGTATTTAATTATGATTTGTCTCGAGACCCACAAGAATATATCCATAGAATTGGAAGAACTGCTCGTGCTGGAGAACAAGGTAAAGCAATCACTCTTTTAAGTGACCGAGATTATGATGTTTTCAATCACATCTTTGACCGGTTCGATTTAGAAATTAACGAAATTGAAGTTCCTAAGTTTCCTCAGTTAAGATTCGAAGCTCGTATCCGAGAAGATAGATCTGAAGGAACAAGAAGAAGATATAGTGGTCACCGAGATCCTCGTGGACATCGAAACCAACATGGTCATCATTCAGGAAGAAGTTACGGCGGACGTTCTAGTGGAAGTTCTAACGGAAGTCAGGGAAGAAGTTACGGCGGACGTTCTGGTGGAAGTTCTGGCGGAAACTCCGGAAGAAGCTATGGCGGAAATTCTGGCGGTTCTCGTTCAAGAAGCATGAGCCGACCATCTGGTCAACATCGTTCTCGGGAAATGACTCGTAGAAGTGATTAATTTTTTTTATTTTCTTATTTTCTTTTATTTGCTTTTGGAATAATAATATCAATAAAAATCTTATCAATTTCTTTTTTAGTTAACTCTCGATACTCGCCCCTTCTTAACTTTCCCATTGTCAATCTACCAATGGCAACCCGTTGCAAAGATTTAACTCGAAACCCTAATCTCTTAAACATTCTTTTGATAATCTGATTTTTTCCTTCTTGAATTGTTACTTCCAAATATTTACGGTCGTATTTCTTAATTCTTGCTGGAGAAGTTTTTCCGTCCCTTAATTCAATTCCAGCTTTAATTTCTCTAATTTCTTCATCTGTAATATGAGAAGTAAGCATTACGTGATAAGTTTTCTTAACTTCATTCCGAGGATGCATAACTCTATTTGCGAAATCACCATCATTTGTTAACAATAATAAGCCAGAAGTATCGTAATCTAATCTTCCAACAGGAAAAACTCTTTCCGGGATGTCAATATATTCCATTACTGTGGGTAATTGAGAATCTGTTAAAGCAGTAACACACTTCAACGGTTTATTGAACATGATATATATTCTTCTCGGTCGATCAATTGGATCATTATCCACTGTAATCTCAGCTTTGTTTGTAGCTTGATCACCAATAGAGATAACTCTGCCGTTAACTTTAACTCTTCCTTCTTTGATTAAATCTTCAGCTTTCCTTCTAGAACAAAAGCCTCGGTTCGATAAAATCTTCTGTACTCTATCCATGTTTGTTAGAATTATGTTTGATAGATATAAAGTTAACTAATTTTAATACAAATATGCATACAAAAACAATCCAGCTGCAATTACTAAAAAAATTATACCAATATTTCTAAATGAATGTGTTTCTTTTTTTATATCAGGAATAATAAAAAATTTCATGAATTTCAAATGTAATTTGGTAACTAAGAAATTAACAAATCTTTGCTGCCATCCTAATGTTGTTTTTGGAAATATAACTAAAGCTAAACCCGCAATAAAGAAGATTCCCGCTCTGATATAATTTAAATCCATATTATTGTAATAATTATAAAATATATAAATTTATCTACACAATTAAGAAAGAAAAAAAATTAAAAATAAATGGATTCAGTTTTAAGAGGAACATCAATAACAATATGTTCTAATAATCCTTTTGGGCAAGTCTCACTAAGTTCCATTAACTTTTCATTGGTTGGAACTAGTTCTTCTTTCAATTCTTCATCTAAGATATCAGTATCTTCTGAGATTCCACGATTATCAAAAGTAATCTGAACTGGTAGTTTAGCAAGTAAATCACTCATCTCTTCTGCATATCGGTTATATATACCAAGGGCTTTTGCTTTTTTGTCCCAAATCTTTTTTGCTTTAGAAACTTCTTTTGCAATCCCTTGTAATTGTTCAGAGTTTCCAACTACAAATTGTTTTAATTCTTCTGCAGCCGCAATTGTCTCTCGAACATTTTCAACTGTGGGTTCTGCAATTAAACCATAACCTTTATTCTGGTCATGGAAATGAAAAGCTTTCCCAAAAGTAGTTTTATCATCTAAATTCAAAGGTTGTCCTCTAAATAAAGATTTAAGAATGGGTAAAGATATTTCTGAATTTAAAACATAACCTTCTTTATCTGCAGGAATATAATGATGTACTAAAACATAAGCGGCAAAATTATTAACAGCAACATTTAATTTATCACTTGCAAATCCAAATTTACCCTGAGGATCAAGATCTGTGGATAATTGCACTTTAACACAGGCTTGTGCAATCCTTTCAGAATTAAAATAAGCTAAATCATGATTCTCAACAGAAGATATTATACCCTGGCTACAATCGTTATTTGCTCTTTGAATATTTTGTTCTAAATCATAAAATGGTTTTTCTGTAGTGCCAAAATATTCTGGAAGTGAAGCAACTAAAGCAGAGTTTGCTACTCTTCTCCAATTACGTAAGCTTAAGAATTCATTTTCTTTGCTAGGATGAACCCGATTTTCACCCTCCTCTTGTTCAGCTGTTAATCCACATTGAACAGTTACAGGCATACCTGCAGTAACTTCTTTGTATCCAACCCCTTCAACAGAATGTGTTTCTTGTTCTAAAGTAACATTATTAATTCTGGTTATATATCTCATTTTATTCCCCCCACTATCTCCCCTTATTAAATTTAATATTAACACTTATTTAAAAAGATTTAGGTGATTTTATTACTATCTATCTACTCTAAATTAGAAATGAAACATTTATTCCTCAGTTTCTCGTAAGTAAAATCCATTAGAATTTTTAAATTTTCAATATCCGCGATGTTATACTTAACCAGTAACTTCAAAGCTTCTTCATCTCCACGTTGATATTGCTTCCATAACCTGATTGCGTCAAAACCAGAAATGTCTTGTAAATCATCATCACGACAAATGCCCACTTCTTTCTCAATCTTTTTCAAACCGCCAGAATAACCTAGTTCTTTCATTGCGTAACGAAGATCAATGTGAAACTTGTTGAAATCAATCTCGGGAAATTTTGCTTTTAGAAACGGAACATCAAAACATTTACCGTTGAAAGATATTATTGTTGAATATTTGGCAATCTCAGCAGGGAATTGATCCATGTTTTTACCATTAACATAAATCTTAGATTCTTTTCCATCATATAAACCAATTACTGTTACATCATGATAATTACTGCTTAACCCCGTAGTCTCAATATCTAAAAAACAACAGTTGAATTGTTTGTAAACTCGCCAATGTTCATTGCTGGGAAGATTGCTTAGAAAGAAACCATGATCTTTACTATTGTGAGCAGAGATTGAATTTTCCACAAAAGAACAAACTAATTCTTTGTTTCTTAAACTTAATTTGTGACTATTATCTAAGAATTCCTGCCAGTTAAAAATATTATTCTGCCAGATAAACGCTTCTTTTTCTTTATTGATTCCTGGTATGTGAACAAAACTATTAGTTAACAAACATCTGCACCTCAACAAAAAGAGAATTCTAATTGTTTAAATAGTTTTTGCTTGTGCTGAAGTTGTATTAAACATAATTCCCTATATCCAAACTCTCTGATATTTTGGATGTAGGGGAGTTATGTGCGATAAATAGTGTATGCCGTAAATAGATATACTTTAATCAATTTTTTACTTTTTGTCCAGTGCCTCAGCGTTTCTACTTCCAACATTTTCTAGTTTCAGCGTTTCAAGATACCCACTGGTCAACCTCGGACAAGATATATAAACAAGTAATCTAATCTTTCTTAACATGAAAATAAACTATACAACGAAAAACCAACGATTAAATGTGGAGATAGATTCAGATTCTGCTAAAGAAGCGTTCAAAAAGTTATCTGAGTTTCAAGAAGTGTTTGATGAATCTAATTGCGGCCAATGTAATAATGATGATTTGCAGTTCATTGTTCGAACAATAGAAAGCAACGATTATTACGAACTAAAATGTAAGAATTGCGGTGCAAAACTTGCTTTTGGCCAACATAAATCTGGCGGAACTTTATTTCCTAAAAGAAAGTTAGCAGATGGAACTTATGATCGAGAACATCAAGGCTGGCATAAATGGAAAGCCGATAATGGAAACTAACAAACCTTTTTTAAAGTAGCACTAGAAAATATACTTTATGGAAATATTATTAGTTTATCCTCCATTTTGTACTCCAGCTAGTCCGCCATATTCGTTAGCTAATCTAAGTGCGTTCCTAGAAGCTAATTCTACTATAGAAACTAGCTTGTTAGATTTAAACTTAGAATTTCATAAGTTAAAGTTTTCTAAATATCAACAATACTTTCAAAATTTCAAAAAAAATTATTCCCAAGAAGAATATGAAAATGTTTCTAAAGAATATCATCAGCTTACTAAGAAAATTTATTCCGAAAATAATTTAAAAGTTGTTAAAAATAAAGATCCAGAATTATTAACAAAATTAACAGCCCAAATTATTAAACAAATAAAAAATAAAGAAGACCTAGTCGCTTTCAGTATCGTTTATTCTAGTCAAGCATTTTATTCTTTGGCTTTAATCAAAGAATTAAAGAAACACAATATTAAAACTGTTGTTGGCGGTCCAGCAGTAAACGATAAAATTAAACAAGCCGCTGATGAATGTTTTGATAACGAAGTTGAATTGTTAGAATACTTAACTAAAAAGAAAACTTCTCATGACAAATTAATTTGTAACCAGGCTTTAGATTTTAACATTTTTCAATTAAAAGATTATTTTCTGGCCAAGCCAGTAATTCCAATTAAGACAACCAGTACTTGTTTTTATAGAAGATGTACTTTCTGTACTCATCATCAAAATAAAAAGTATCATGAATTTCCGTTAGAACAAATTAAACAAACTATTATTAAATCAAAACAGAAACAATTTTTCTTTATCGATGATATGATTTCAAAGAAAAGATTGTTGAAATTGGCGGAAATGTTAAAACCATTAAATGTTTCTTGGATGTGTCAATTGAGACCAACTAAAGATTTGGATGAAAAGACTTTGAAAACTCTTGCTGAATCAGGATTAAAAATTGTTATATGGGGTGTAGAATCTGGAAATGATCGGATTCTTAAATTGATGCAGAAAGGCACTAATACAAAAGATGTTGCTAAAGTATTAACTGATTCTAAAAAAGTTAATATCAAAAATGTGCTCTATGTTATGTTTGGTTTCCCTACAGAAACAAAAGAAGAATTTTTAGATACAATTAATTTCCTAACAGAAAATAAAAATAACATTGATTTGATTTCTACTTCTACTTTTGGATTACAGAAAGACACTCCTATTTACAACGAACCCAAACAATTTAATATCACAAAAATCACTGAAACAAAAAGAACCGTTCTTGAAGCAAAAATCTCTTATCAAACTTCTTCAGGTTTAACACAGAAAGAAATTAAGCAACTTAAGAAAAGTCACAAACATATTTTAGAAAAAATAAACAAGTTCCCAAAAGAAATGAATTTCTTCAGAGAACATCTGTTGAATTTATGTTAATCTTTCTCTTTGCTATAAAATACCAACACTTTTTCTTTAGTTTTCAAATCATAACTATTAGATTCTTGAACAATTCTATCCTCTAATCCTTCTCTAATCAGTTTTCTCTCAATCATAAATTCTGGATCATTTAAATGTAATACGCAACTAACCCTATAATCTCTTCTAATTAAATCATTATCAACTTTAAATTCATAATCATTGTAATTAACTACACTCAAATCATCACTTGTTTTTATATTTGAAAATTGGGGGACATATAATTCTTTTTTGTTGGTTCTGTCCATACCTCCCATCCTCGTCATTATTATCGTCATTTCATTTAGTTCATCCAATAATGAATCTCTTTTAGCCTGTCTTCCTTTAGTTTCTAGTTCAAATTGTTCCATCTTTAATCTGTAACGTTTTTCACTTAGAGAAACTATTTCGCTTATATTATCTTCTTCCATTCTTCTTTAACTAACTTCTTCTGCCAATCTTTCAAACCATCTAAACTTTCAGAAACAACAATTTGAATCATCTGTTCTTTGTTCATAATTAAATACTTCATAATCTCTAATTCTTCTCCCAGTTTTACTTGAAATTCTTCCAATTGATTAAGTTGTTCCTTTTTCTCTAAAGATAACTTTTTAATTTCTCTTTTTACAACTTCAATTTTTTCTTTACTTCCTTTTTTAACTTCTACTGAGAACAATTCTGCATTCCTTCTGATGATTGGGTGTACTCCTCTAATTCTGCCCCAGTCTTTTGGTGGATCAGCAGTATATCCTATTAACATTTTATTGTTAATCACAAAATGGATTGGCCGATCTACTTTTTTAGCCAGTTCATCACGCAGATTATACAATCGTTTAAAGATTGCTTTCTCTTTTGGTTCTAAATGAGAATAACCTTTTACTGTATTGAATTTTCCTTCTTCATAAATCCATTCTTTCTTTTCTAATAATAATAAATCTTCTTCTAACCAACTTAAACGGCCTTTCTCTTGCAATTCTTTCACTAAAACATCACGTAACCTGATCAAATAAATAGTGTCGCCAGAAGCGTAATCTAACATCTCTACGGTTAATGGTCTTCTAGTCCAATCTGCTTTCTGAAACTTTTTAATTTTTTCAACATTAAAATATTCTTTGATTAAGTGCCCTAACCCAATATCTTTTTTCCCTAATAATAAAGCGGCAACTTGGGTGTCAAAAATATTTTTTGGTTTGCAATTTAATTGGTTGTTTAACATCCTCATGTCAAAATCAGAACCGTGAAATATTTTTTGAATGTTTTTATCTTCAAAAATTTTAACTAACGATTTAAACTCAGTTAATTTCAGAATATCAATTACATAATTATTTCTACCCGAAATCTGAATCAAAGAAATATAAGCGCCGTAATGATGAAGATTATTCTCACATTCTAAATCTATTCCTAACTCGCTTTCTTTTTCTAACTCGTTACAGATTTCTTTTAATTGTTCGTTTGTGTCAATATAAGTGTACATATCACCATCAATAAGCTTGTGCTTTAATTGTTTTTTGGTTGTGTTACAAAATTAATAGTGAGCAGGGCACGGCGCCTTAGATTTTTCTTAACAGAAAAATGTAACAGAAAACAAAGATTTTCTGGGACATTCCAAAAACCTTTCACGTTTTTGATATGCACCTCCATTGGCGCTGCTCACTATTTTTTATTTGATGCTAAGGTTAAACTTATAAACCATTTAATTTTTCATTCTATCAATGAAATTCAAAGCCAAGAAAGTATATGGTAGATCTAAACAAATTAACTGTCCGTTCTGTGATAAGTTAGCTACACAAAAAAATGAAGCTGGTGTAGATGTTTGTCGGTTTCATACTAAATCTGTTTTGCAAGAAGTCAAATGTACCTGCGGTTCTTGGCTGGAACCACGAGTGGGAAAATTCGGCACTTATTTCAACTGTATTAATTGCGGGAACCTCAACATGGCTAAAGTAAACGAAATTAAAGCAATGACAATGAAAGATCAACCGCAAGAAGTTATTGTAGAAAAACCTAAACCCAGTTTCTCAAGACCTAGTTTCCACAAAAAACAAAGAAAAGAAATTACCATTACTAGTCACGATATGGAATACTTTGATTGATTATTTCCCCATCTTTTTCTTAACAAGCACATAAATCCAATGTATTCCTAGCAGAATTAAACCGGTAAAGACAATCACTCCCCAATCAAATAATCCTAAAGGTACAGTGCCAAATACATTAGAGAGAGGCGTATAAATCACTACTAACTGTAATAAGAATGAACCAAAGATTGCCGCTACTAACCACTTATTGCTAAATATTCCCAGTTTGTAATCACTTCTAATCATTCTAATTCTGACAATCTCAAAAATAACTAAAGCGGTAAAAGCTATTGTTTGTGCTTTAGCTGCTCCTGAACCATGGTATAAAAAGAATAAAACTAATGTGCCTACCCCAATCAATGTACCAAAAATAACAATGTCTACCCATGAACTTTTAGAAAGAATACTTTCGTTGGCCGGTCGAGGTTTACGTTGCATAATCCCTTTAGCATGTGGGTCTAAACTTAAAGCTACAGCAGGTAATCCGTCCGTAACTAAATTCACCCATAAAATTTGAATAGCAGTTAAAGGTAAAACTAAAGCAGCGCCTGGAAATATAAATGGACTTAAAACAAACGCAAAGAAAATTGCCGTAATTTCTCCCAAATTACTTGATAATAAATAATTTACAAATTTTCTAATATTATCAAAAATGCCACGACCTTCTTCAACTGCACTAACAATACTAGTGAAATTGTCATCTGTAAGAATCATGTCAGAAGCTTCCTTTGCCACGTCCGTTCCAGCAATACCCATGCTGATTCCTATGTCCGCTTTCTTTAAAGCAGGAGCATCGTTAACTCCATCACCGGTCATCGCTACAACGTAACCTTTCTCTTTCAAAGCTTTAACAATATTTAATTTGTGTTCCGGATTAACTCGGGCAAAGATTCCAATTTCGTCTATTTCTTTAATCAGGTTAATCTTTTCTAATTCTTCTCCTTTAACCGCTCTACCAGTAATACCTAAATCTTTAGCAATCGCTTTTGCAGTAGCTATCTGGTCACCAGTAATCATAATTACTCTAATTCCTGCTTCTTGACATTCTTTAATAGAACCTTTAACTTCTTCCCTAGGCGGATCAATCATTGCTTGTAATCCTACAAAAATCATATCCTTTTCAGCATCTTCTTTTTTTCTGAAATTTTCATTGTAAGCAAACCCTAACACTCGTAAAGCTTCTCCAGCAAAATCTTCGTTTTGTTTAAGAATTTCTTTAATTTTAGAACGGTTTAATCTTTGAACTTTACCTTTAATTAAAATTCGGTCACACTTTTCTATCAACATATCAGGTGCACCTTTTGTATAAGAAACTTTACCATGAATGGTGGTCATCATTTTCCTTTCAGAGCTGAAAGGAATTTCATCAGTTCTAGATTCTTTTTTGTTTAATTCTTTTCTTGTCAGGCCAGCTTTTTCTGCTGAAACAATTAACGCTGCTTCTGTAGGGTCACCAAGAACTTCTCTCTTATCTTTTGGACCTGAAAATTGAGCATCATTACATAAAGTTCCAACTTTCAATAATTTGTGTAACAATTCTGGATTGGCTAACTTTTTGTTAATTGCAAATATTCCTCTTGGTTCATAACCGGAACCAGTAACTTCATATTCAACATCATTAGCATAAATTTTAGTAACGGTCATTTCATTATGGGTTAACGTTCCCGTTTTATCTGTACAAATAACATTAACACTACCTAAAGTTTCTACGCTAGGTAATTTTCTTACTAAAGCGTTCTTTTTAATCATCTGTTGAACACCTAAAGCCAAAGAGATGGTAATTACTGCTGGTAACCCTTCTGGGATTGCGGCTACAGCAAGAGCAATCGCTGTTAAGAACATCGTTTCAATTGCATGACCAGAAAATATTCCGGCAAAGAAAATCATTACTGCTACAACAATAACGGCAATGGTAAGATATTTTCCTAATTGTCTTAGTTTCTTTTGTAACGGAGTTTGTTTCTCATGAGCTTCTTTGATTAACGTAGCAATTTTTCCAACTTGAGTTTGCATTCCTGTTCCGGTTACAACTGCTCTGCCTCTTCCTTGAGAAATTATTGTGGCAGCATAAACCATATTTTTTCTATCTGCTAATGCTGTTTTTTCAGCAAGTTTATTTGCTACTTTTGTTATTGGCTGAGATTCTCCAGTTAATGGGGCTTCTTGAGTTTGTAAAGTGTGAATCTCTATTAATCTTGAATCTGCTGGAACTTTATCACCAGTTTCTAATACAATAATATCTCCCGGAACTAAATATTTACTTTCAATCTTAATTTCTTTCCCGTTACGAAGAACTTTAGCTTTTGGAGAAGCCATTTTCTTTAAGGCTTCAATTGCTTTTTCTGCTCTGTACTCTTGCATAAATCCTAGAACAGCATTAAGAACAACAATTACTGCAATTACAATTGCATCTGTAATTTCATTTAAGAAGATTGAAACTACTAAAGCGAATAATAAGATCCAGATTAATGGGCTAGCAAACTGTTCTAAGAAAATCTTGACTGGACTTACTTTATGTTCAGTTTTCAGTTCATTTAAACCGTAAGTTTGTTGCCGATGTTCAGCTTCAGAATTGCTTAAGCCTTTCTTTGTAGATTTAAGTACTTTTAATGCGTTCTCTTCATCCAATGCATGATAGTTTACAGAATTTTCCATTGTTCACCCTTTTATATAGTTTAATAGAATATTAAATATTATAAAAATGTTTGGTATTAAAATCCTTCTAAGAAAAAACTTCTAAAACAGAATCTTGTCTTCTTTCTTCAACATTTTTTTCGTGTTCTATCCTAGTATCCCTATCTCCTTTCAATTTTTCATAGCCGGTTACGAACGCTTCTCCCGCCCAACAAACATGATCAATTGCTCTAATCATTTTATTAACAGGCATTTCTGGAGTTAATTCCATAGAGAAAACATTATTTTGATATTCTTTTGGTTTAACTGGTGCGGGTAAATGTAGATTCACTCCATTATGACTTCCCCTAATTACCGTCCCATCTTTATGAGAAATTCCAACTTGATACTTTTCCTTCAATTGATCCATAATTTTTGTTAAATCTCCCGATTTAATATCAGTAGTTGTTTTTAACACACTATAATTCATCGTTGCCCCTGGGGGTTGATAAGTTACAGTTGCAGAAGTATGCATCGCAGTTAAACATTCAGTATCTTCATAATTGCAAATTAATATCCCTAAATCTCCTTTTTTCCCATCAAGGGGCCTACTAATAATTTTTGGACTTGGTCTAGTTAGTTGATGCATATCTATAGTTGGAAAACCATTACTATTTTTTTCTTCCTTTTTGCCTTCTTTCTTTGCAGGGGCTTCTTTTTCCCATTTTGCTAGTGCCGCACTATGTTCAGCTTCATATTGACTTTCAAGTTCTCTGACGCCTTTTTCTTCTTCTGCCTCTTCTTTTTCAAATTCTAAATAATCTTCTAAAGAAACCCTTTGATAATTTATTCCAATTGGTAATTTTTTAACAGTAACTGGATTTGCTTTAATCAGCAAACCATTTTCAAATTTATAAGTGATAGAAGCATGAATTGTTGGAATATTAAACTGTCCCTCTATTTCGGTATAGGCAGTAACGTTTCTCTCATATTCTCCAAAATCTAATTTAGAAATAACTTCTCTTAATTTTTCATCTGCAAATTCTTTTGTTGTCATTTTAACTTAAATGTTTATTTTGGCAATATAAATATTTGTGTGCTGGAGAATAAATATTGGTTAAACTTTCTCCATCCGCCACAATCCAACATCTACCATCTTCACTGGCTTCTTGTGATGCATGAACGTAGCTTTAATCGGAAAATCGTATCTCCAGAAGTTAGTTATCTCAAATTCGAAATCTTTGGCAATCGCTTCCACAAACGCTTTCGTAGAATATTTGTGCATCGAATAAACAACTTTAGATACAGAAAAAGCTTTCTCTAAAAACTTCTTATCAGCATGTTCTGTTTTAGTTCCAAATGGCGGGTTTTGAACAGTAATATCTACTTCTTCATCAAACAAGCTAATATCATTAATAATAAACTCCGCTTCACCAATCTCATACTCTTCTTTGATTTGATTGTAATTGTCCATACATAACTTCATTGCTGATTCATCCATATCAACAAAGTAAATTTTCTTTGCTCCCATTAATAATAAAGCAATTCCTATGATTCCTGGTCCAGAAGCCGCATCTAAGAAAGTTTTGCCAGCAACCTCTCCGCGTAAAGCCATCTGCCAGATCCAATCTGCGGCAATGGTATCTGGAGTTGCATACTGTTCCAATTCTAACGATGGTTCTGAAAAATTCTTTAGTTTACTTAGCTGTACTTCTAAATCTTTCTTTGACCTAACCATCAGTAAGAAGAAATAGTAATTGTTTTTAAGAGTTTTGTAAATTGAACCTTTCAGAAAATTAATCCCTTTAATAACCTTTTCTAACTACATAAAAATAACTACACGTTGCAAAATCGAAACATATTTAAACCAGTAAGATTTGTTAAAATAACGGGTGGTAGTAAGAGAACGGTCTTTTTGTCTGTTCTTTCTAAGAGGGGTTTATACTTATAAAAATGTCAAACCTATACAAAAATATTCGAGGAGAATTTCATAACGTTAGAAACGCTTTAGAAGAACATCTTACTGCGATTAACGAAAACACTTCTGAAATTCAAACCATGTTTGACTATCTTCAAGAGCTTGATTTAAAGATTGATAAGTTATCTTCACGATTAGATAATTTACAGTTATCTCAGGGATGCAATTTAGATAAACCTGAAGTTGAATCTTTGAATCATACTGAAAGAAAAGTTTTCTTAACTCTTTATACTGAAGCGCAACCACTTTCTTTCCAAGAAATTGGAGACCGTTCACAATTACCTAATTCTTTAATACCTGAATGTATTTCTAGTATTTCTGCTAAAGGCATTCCGCTTTGCAGGACTTTCTGTAACGGCCAGCTATTCATAAACATCGATAAAAATTTCAAAGATATGCAAGCCAAAGAAGGTTTGATTAATTTGAGCCTAGAAAGCTTTATGTGATTATTCTAATAGTTATTCTTCAAAACCACTTTTCCATTATACACATCTTTAAATACAAACTACTCTAAAATAGTAACTATGGGTCTGGTTAAAGTATTTTTAATTATATTTTCAATATTATTAGTTATTTTCTCAATTGGAGTAATCTCATTAACAGATAAACAAATTCCTGCTAATTTATTAGGTGGAGAGGAATTATTCTCCCCAAGTGATTGGGTTAAAGAAAATCAAATTAAAGTTTATAAAAATAAAATAACTTTGGATATTGAAGATGCTTCTTGGGCAACTTTTACCAATACCAATTCTATGGATCCGTTTATCGATGAAAATTCTCATGCAATTGAAATTCTGCCAGATGATGCAACCCAAATTAATGTGGGTGATGTTATTTCTTATCAAAGCAGTTACGGCACAATCATTCACAGAGTAACTGAAAGAGGAGAAGATAAAGAAGGAATTTATTTCTTGGTGAAAGGCGATAATAACAAATTCGAAGATCCGTTCAAAGTTAGATTCGATGATGTTAAAGGTGTTGTAGTTGCCGTTGTTTATTGATAACTTTGATTTGCTAATTCTCCTAAACTTAAAATATCTACTTTTAGATTTCCAAATTCTATTGGAGTACAAGTTCTGTAAATTCTACAATCAGAATCAGAATTAAAGAATTCATGATAAAAAAGTTGAGGATTATGTTGTACTTGTAAAACTAAATTTAATCCCCTAGGTTTTTCTTCTTCAAATATTCTTTGTGGATTATTTACAAATGTTTCTGTAGCAGGAATAGTTCCCTCTTTAATCCACTTCTTTAGTTCCTGTTGATTAACTCTTTTGTATAATTCCATTTTCTGTTTAAGGGCACGCCCGATAGTCGAATCAATTAAACCTCGTTGGCTTAATCCCAAAAGCTTCTCAGACTTGCAACCCTCTGAACATGAAACTCAAAGGTTATGGCTGCTTTCTTCCGAATCTGACCAGATTCCCAGTAAGCCCATCCCAAAGGACAAG
>Ga0257125_1000066_pt1 | contig 153476 bp, 154 predicted proteins | sample SI106_200metaG_FD_190183 | JGI IMG/M metagenome (GOLD analysis project Ga0257125, IMG submission 190183) | Marine microbial communities from Saanich Inlet, British Columbia, Canada - SI106_200 | ecosystem: Environmental > Aquatic > Marine > Inlet | place: Canada: British Columbia | collected... | reverse complement strand
ACTACAATAGGAAGTATAAAGATAAATGCCAAAACTATCCAAAACACCTTATGTTCTAAAATACTCTTTTTCCAATCCATAGCTAATAGTAATTAGATTAGGTTTATAAATTTATTCCTCGTTGAGATTAATTCCTCATTACTTTTTAATGTATTAACAACGAGGAATGAACAGAAAATTCTTATAGAAATGGGGAAATATTATTATCTATTTTCTAGTTTATTGTTAGAGAGAATATAAAAAAATAAAAAAATGTGGGGCTGCGGGGATTTGAACCCCGAACACCTAGATTTCAAATAATCCAAAATGGGAACTTCAGTATCACTTCCTAACAAGGAACTAGTGCTCTCCCAGATTGAGCTACAGCCCCAACTAATACTCCTAATCAAGCAGTTATTTATAAAGTTTATTGCAATTAATTTTTAAATTAAAAGACGACCCATATACCCCTGTTCAGTGATAAAAACCAAAAGATTTATAAACTAAGTTCAAATATCAGTAACAAAATGACATTATATGATACAATGAAAAAAATGGGAAAAAATACCATCTTAGCTGGAAGTCTTGCAAGCATATTAGTTGGATGCGGTAGCGAACCAAAAATAGTGAAACACGAAGATCTAACAGGAGATAAGGTCGATGATTTTATTATTGAAACAGGTCATGGATTTGGAACAGGTCATGGAACTTGGTTATACATTGGTCAAGAAGACGGCAGTTTTATAACAGCAGAAGCAAATCAAAAAAAGAATCCCGAATATTTCACAACCGAAGATGGAACAAATTATTTCTTTGATGGAAAATTCTACAAACCAGCAAAGAATGGTTTAGAATAATTTTCAGAACCAAGTTTTCTTTTTATAATCTTTATACTTCTTACCAAACTTCTCAGCAAGAACTTTTTCTTCATTTTTTGGTCTAATAATAAAAATAGGGATCGAAATTAAACTAGCAACTGCCCAAAATGGACAAGGGATATAAATTGCCCAACCAACCATTGTTAATAGTAATCCAAGATAAATAGGATTTCTAATTTTAGAATAAATTCCTTTAGTAACTAACTTCTTTGCTTTTGCTTTGATTGCCCAAGCATCTCCTAAAGTTAATTTTCCTGTCCACCAAATAATCAAACCAACAACAGTAAAAACCATTCCAATATAATTATGAACCCTATTCCAGTAATAGAAAATAAAAATACCAATGGAAATAATTGTAAATGCTAAGGGCAACAAATTCTCATAATGGTGTCTTTTCATTTTAACTGCACTAGATTAATTATATGTTATATTTATCCATAACCAGTAATATTTTTTTGTAATTTTCATTTAATTTTTTAGCAAGAGGAATAAAATGAGAAATTAATGTGATTTCATTATTTATCATCATTAAATAAATATCATTTTTCTTCTTCGAAAAAAATTCTTTGGGTTTAATTTTTTTTAGTTTTTTGTGCTCTTCAACTAGATATTTTAAACTATTACTATTAGCTATTGAACAATTATAAGAAAAGGAACTTAAAACAAAATTGAGTTCATACTTTCTAATTTCATCATTACTTTTAATCTTTGCAATCAACTTATTCAGTTTTTGATAAAGAATCAAATATTTTTCAAACAAATTTTTGTTTAAAGAATAGGCAAAAAGTTCAGGTCTAATCTTACTTCTCACTTTTTCGGGACTTAAAGGAATCATTTTACCGCTATGATGTGCGGTAGAACCAGAGTAACTTTGTTTTGCAGTTTTTAAGTTACCCATAATTTCTTTAACAAACATTATTTTTAAAGAAAGTTCTTTTTTAACTTCTTTTAAAAGAGGAAGAACTTCTGTTAAAAACTCATTTGAAAGTACTTTCCCTTTAAAAATATCTTTAAATAAACTCACCTAACCACCTAACGCCATTCCACTCATAATGTTCTGAGCAAACAGATTAAACAATAACATTACAACGCCGGCAATGAAACAGAAAGCAAGTGTACTATGAATTAAATTTTTTCCTAACGCGTACCTTTCTCCAAGTTTATCCGCACCATTTTCTATCCCGCTACTTAACGATGTTAAAATGTAAACTATTTGCACAATATAAATCCCAACAACAACCTGGAAATGGAAAGTAGGAATTCCAATACCAAATATTTCTAACATGTCTCCCATCCCAGAAGCACTATCAGCACTAGCAAAACTTCCCAACTGAGCACTTAACTTAGTTAAAATAGTAGAAATCATAGAAGTAATTCCAATAACTATCCCTGCAATTGCCGGAGTTAAAAATTTTGTCTGCGCTTTCATGGAAGAAATGATGTCTGCCATTAAATCTTTTAACCGTTCCTCAACACGATGAATTTCTTTAATGTACCGTGACATGGAAAGTAATGCTTGTGCAGCTATCCGTGGCCCTTTCTTAATACTTTCAGCTAATACTTTCATTGAAGATTCAATAACTTTTGAAGGAAAACTTACTACTGCCCCAACTTTAGGATCAAATAACGATTGTTCAATGCCCATCCCTAATTTGGTCATGTTCCTTTCAGCAAGGTTAAAAAAATCTCCTGAAGTTGTCCCACGCATGATTTGAGCAATTTTAGAGAAAGCAATTTCTGCAGGGATACCATCTCCTAACCGGTTACCTAACTGGAACAATGCTGAAGAAAATTCGTCTTCCAACTCTTTAGTCTTTTTTCTAACTTTAATAACATTCTTTGAACGGAGAGCAAAATACAACCCGAGAGAACAACCGAACCCAATCGTAACAAGTAAAGATAATAAAGAAGCTCCAATACCGTAAGGACCAATTTTATCTCTTGGTTGGCAAGCTGGATTATTTGGTGGACAAACATAATCCATCATTTTAAATTTTCCTTCTTTATCTTCAATTTCAAATTCAGGACTAAGGGTGTGCAAAATTATTGGACTAAAACCTATCAAAAGTGCAACCACTAACACCATGACACTAAAATATAACGGATTAACACTAATAACTAACTTTTTTCCTAAAGATAAATTAACATTTTTCAGTTTCTTCATTCCTTTTTTGTCTCCAATATCTGCGGCGCCGTACCCTGCAGGCCTTTTAGACAAAATTGATTTTCCTAAAAAGAATACAGATACGGGTAAAGTTATGTTATAAAGTAAAGAAATGTAAATTGCCATCACTAACGGATTTGAATCACTACCCATAAAACTTACAACTAAAGGTAAAATCACTAACCCCAAAATGGGTAAAATCACTCCTAACATGTGCAACATGGTCATTGGCGATTTTAAAGATTGAGCATAATGTAACATGTTTTCATAAGTACCGTTAAGAATAACATCTAAAGATTTGTCCAATAAAGATAATCTCCGATCTTCAGCACCTTCAAAAAGTGAAGATTCAATCAAATGAAAAGCTTCAACAAAATCCTTATCCCACTCTTTCCAAACTTCTAAATAAGAGTCAGCAGACTCTCTTAAAGTACCATACTTTTCAGTTTCCACGTCCCACAAAATTTTTCTAAAATCAAGTGACAGTGGTTGATCAAGATGGTCAGCAGCAAACTCGATTGCTCGTTCTAAGTTAGAAGTATGACGCATATAAGTTACTAAATAGAAAATACTTTGAACCATCTGATTAGTGGCTTTCATCCGCCAAGTATTAGCCATAAATTTTGGGATACTTTGTAAAGCAGGAATCATTGCCAGTCCAGCAAAGAAAGAAAAAAACACCAAAAACATCATTGGTGGTAAACCCAATAAGATTGGGAACATAAACATGATGAAAGAACCAAAAACCATTGTGGCTAATCCAGCCATGATTGCAAAAGATAACACTCCAGAAGGTGTTGTATTAAGATGGCAAGCATCAAGATTTTTTTGCACTATCCCTGCTTTTTTGCCATCAACAGTTAATTTTAACAAATTACCAGCATAATTGCAAACTTTTTCATAAAGTGAATAATGGTTAGGGTAAAGTTCCTGTTTAAATTCTGTATATTCTTTGGTAGAAATTTTTGTTGGAGCTTGAGCTGCCTGTTCACCAAACTCTTCTTTAACTTTATTTTTATATTTCTCTAAAAGTTTTTGATACTCACTTTGCTCCATCAATCTACCTCTTTTAGTTAAACTAATGATTAAAGGTTTAAAAATATTCCCCTATATTAGATTCTAATAATACAATATTCTAATAATATGATGAGAATAACAACCCAGACAATTTTAAAGATTTGTTTAATTTAAAAAATAGTTCATAGAAAACAATCAATTATTAAAAGAAAAAAAGAAAAAAAATAAGAAGAAATCTGAAAAAAGTTTATTTCTTTCGTTTCTTCTTAGCTGCTTTAGCTGCTGGTGGAACTGAACAACAAGATCCATTTTTAGGATGAAACAACAATAATACTCCTCCTAAAACCATTAGAACTGCAAACCAAGCAACCCAACCATCAATTCCTGACCACATTGGCCAAACAAAAGCGTTTAACAGTAATAACGCTCCAAAAACTATTTTCATAGTACCATGACACTTCAAATTATCACAACATCCATGCATATTAATCACCTCTTTTAGAGAAATGAATTAATATAAGTTTAAAAAAGTATCGAAATTGAATTAGATTCTTATCTCCATTCAGAATGTCCAAACTGGACTAACAAATCAAAATCTTTAACTTTAGGCAAATCACAAGAACCGTAACAACTCCCTGCCCAAAAAGTTAATTTTACTGGAGAAAGTTTACTTTTAATAAACTCTTGAATCTCTTTAGCCTTCGGCTTTAAACCGTCAGGTAATTGTACAAGAACAGTTTCAGCTTTAGTTTTAGTAATAGTTTCCAATAATTTTTCAATTTCTAAATTAAATTTAAATTCCATTTTAATGTTCTAATTGATCAGTAATTTCGTTAATTTCTCTGATTAATTGAGTTTCAGATTTCTTACCTTCACAATAATCAATAAAATTGTCTAACTTACCAGTTTTAAGATGAGTTAACCACCCTTCTAATGAAGATAAATATTCATTGTTACTAAATCTTTCATCCCTTGCAGCTTGAAAACCAACATAACCATTTCCAGCCATATATGCTTCATGCCGAATAGCAATTGGAGCAAAGTTCTTTCTTCCAATTAAATCTTTATGAAAGTCTAATAACTGAAATTTTCCTTCAATATTAACAACAAGAACGTTAACCTTATCATCAACACCGGCAGCGATAGTTTCTAACATTTCACCTTTTGTAAAAAGTTTTGGTTTAGTAATTCGGTAAACTCTGGGATCATGAAATGCCACAGAAGAATCACCAAACGTAATTTCACTAGGATTAACACGATAAGTATGATTCCTAATAGTAATTTCTTTATCTTGAGAATATGGTATCATTGCATCTAAACTACCAAAAAGTTTATCATTAGTAGTAGGGGAAATAAACCTTCCAAATTGGTCATTTAAATTTCTCCAACTAAGATCTTCTTGCAATCTGTATCTGGGTCCAATAGTTCCTGTTGCCAAATCTAATAAAAATTTCATATTTACTCACCACCTAAAAAAGTTTAATTTTAAAAAATAATAAAATTTATTCGTCGTCTTCATCTTCTCTACGAATAACCTTTACAGCGTCCATCTTAACAGTAATTGGAATTGGAACTGCCGCTTCAAGTAACTCAACAACAATTTCTTCTTTCTGTTTGTTTATTCGCATAACTTTAGCATTTTCACGTTTGAACGGACCGGAAATGATTTCAACAATGTCACTCTTTTTAATGTTCATTTCCACTTTAACTTGTTCAAGCATGTGTTCAATTTCTGGATAAGGAATTTCGTGTGGTAAAACGCCACGTGCGTAAGGAACGCCCTGTAATGATTTTTCAATGTCAAGTTTAGATTCAGCTTCTATGAAAATATAACCACGCATACCGTGCGGTCTCATAACTGCATAAACTCCTTCAACGGTCTTTCCCAATTTTGCAATAAGAAAATCTACTACTTGATCTTCCCTGTTAGCTGCTGTTCTGATAGCAAATATTTTTGTCCCTTGTGTTTCTTCTGTCATTTTTTTATCCTAAAATAATAATTGTCTCAAAAGGAAGATAATGAACCCAATTGCACCAATAATAGCTATTCCTATCCCCGTAATCTTAAGACTAGTACTAAACTCTTCTTTATTAGGTTTTTTAGTTATTCTCAGTACTCGAACAGTTTCTTTCCAGAAACGTCTCATTTTACTTGGTCTAGCGTTTACTTCCTGCATTATTTAACCTAAACTAGCTATTTGCTTTATAAAATTTACTGTTTTAAATGAATTATTCATAAATAAGAAAAAAAAGTGATAAATTGTTAAATAAAAAAACTATTTAACAAACTCAATTCCAAGTTCAGATTCAATAGCTTTCTGTTTCTGGGAACCATACTTGTTTTCCAAGCCAAAAATTTGTTCAGACTTAACCCCAGTAACAATTAACATTGTCCGAATAGTTTTATCCAAATCTTTGTAAATTTGTGCACCCCAAATAATTTTAGCACCAGCATCCAAACTTTCAGATACAGTTTCAACAATTTTTCTCGCTTCTTCTAAGGTAAGACTTTCACCACCAGAAATGTTAATCAAAGCCGCTGAAGCGCTAGATATGTCCACATCAATTAAAGGATTTTCTAAAGCTTTTTGGACAGACTCGTCTGCTCGATTTTCTGAATCTGATTCGCCAACACCAATTAAAGCAACACCGCCTTCACCCATAACAGTTTTTACGTCAGCAAAATCTAAATTTACTAAACCTGCCCGAGTAACCAGTTCAGCAATACCTTTAACAGAATTTGTTAATATTTCGTCAGCAACTTTAAAAGCTGTCTGTAAAGGTAAATGAGGTGCTAATTCTAAAAGTTTATCATTAGGGATAACGATCAAAGTGTTAATACTTTGTTCCAATTTCTCAAGGCCAATCATTGCATTTTCGCGCCGATGAGCGCCTTCCATCATGAAAGGCATAGTAACAATTCCAACACTTAAAATACCCATTTTTTTTGCTAATTGAGCAATAAATGGTGCACTACCTGTACCCGTTCCACCGCCCAGGCCGCAAGTAACAAAAATCATATCAGAACCGGTCATTAACTTCTTTAAATCGTGTTCATTCTCTCTAGCAGCTTCTTCACCTAATCTGGGGTTAGAACCTGCACCTAAACCTTGAGTCAACTCTTTACCAATAAGAAACTTTTTATCTGCACTAGTATACAACAAATCTTGAGCATCAGTGTTAATCGCGATAGTCATAATTCCTTTAATTCCTACTTCTGACATCCGGTTAATAGTATTATTACCTGCACCACCACAACCAACAACTTTAATTCTCGTTGTTTGGTTAGCTAACATTTTTGCTAATTCATCATCAATATCTTGATTTACAGCTTTTGCTGATACCGGTTCAGTTTTAATTACTGGTTGAACAGGTTTTGGCTGCTGTTGAGAAGGCGCAGTTTGCGGTCTCGATTGTTGTGACTGCTGATGTGATTGCGGTCTTGGTTGTTGCGATTGGTGTTGCGACTGATGTCCTTGTTGTGGCGGAGAATTTGTTTGTCCAGCCGGTCTATTATTAAAATTATTTTGTGTATTTCCTTGAGAAGAATTTGTCCTATTTTCATTATTATAATCATTCATTATAACCACCTCGTAAGTTTAAAAAAATGTACCCTCTACTTTTTTTAAATTGTAGTAAATACAGAACGGAACTACTTTATAAAGATTATTATGCTGAAAAAGTGAGTTAATTAGAGGTTATTTTCCTTCTTCTTACTTTTTCATGGTTTCTGGTTTAACAAACTTAATTTCTTTCAATTTAACCAATTCGAGCAATTTCTTACTAACAGCTTCAGTGAACTGTTCAGGAAGTTGAACTGGCATTTGAATTTCTGCGATCTCATCTTTAACAGCAACACCAATTTTATCTTTAGGCATTCGCATTGAAGTGCTTAAGAAAGAAACTATTTTTTCTTTAGGGTCAGTAATAACTTTATTAGCTTTAACAAGATAAACAACTTCCTTTCCAGCTAAAGGATGATTAAAATTAACAATAACTCTTCCGCCAGAAACTCTAGTGATAACGCCCATTTCACCATCAGCTTCAATTTGCAATCCCGGTTGAGGTTGCATGTTATGTTCTTTAAATGAATTGATAGGCATAATTTTCATTTTTTTAATATCTCGCTTACCAAAAGCATTCTCTGCAGAAAGATTGATGGTATATTCTTTACTGATTTCTTTACCAACAAGTTCTTTATCCAAACCGGGAAGAATTTGATTTTCCCCTACACAGATGGTTGCTGCCCCAAACTTACCTTTATCTGTTGGTAAATTGTTATCTTTAGCAACTTTTTCTTCAGTAGTATCAAAAATAGTTCCATCAACTAATTTTCCTGTATAATCAATTTCAATAAAATCATGTTCTTTTATTACGTCTGTCATTTTAAGTTAATTTTAATTTGTTGTTTATAAGTTTTCTTATTTTTTTAATCAAGAAACACCAATACGAATGATGTAATGAAGATCGTGAGGATAAATGCCCACTGAATATTTTTCATCTTCTTTTGTTACTTGAAGTGAAGTTTCAGTATCTTGAATAACTGTAAATCCTTCACACATATAAAAATGTTGTACTTTTGAGGTTAATGTTTTTCCCGATGAAAATGGTTCTCTTACCGCTAAAGTTCCTGTCTTAGGATTATCTTCATTTTTTTCCAATCTTGTTTTTGTCATCATACCAATTTGCAGTTTATCTTCCAATCTCTCAAGAATTTTATTAGGAAAACATTCCTTTTGAAACTGTACAAAAGAATGGTAAGCTTTTTGAGTCATTTTCTTTCCTCAATAAACTTTATTACTTTCTCTGCAACTTCATCAGCAGGAATTCCGGTTGTATCAACAACCAGATCATAATTATCATGATCAAAATAGTTAACTTCATAATAATCTTGGTACCTTTTAATTTCAGATTCTCTCCTGTTTTTAATATTATCTAATGTTGCATTCAAATCTGTATTGTACTTTTCATCTTTTCTACCTTCGTTAAATATTCTCTTTGCAGCTTCTTCATCTGTTACGTCCAAAAAAATTTTTATAGAGTTGGGAATAAAATGCCATCCTAACCGAGCATCAATAATAAAATCATTTTCTTCTTTACCAAACTTAATTTGGTAATCGTCCAATTCTTTATCAACAGACCGGTCAGTTTCTGCTATCTTGCTCAGTTCAAGAAGTGTAACTCCCCTTTTAGCAGCAATTTCACGCATAAAATCGCCAGTAGAATAATGTTTAAGGTTAAACTTCTTAGCCAAAATCTTTGCCACTGTACTTTTACCTGATCCAAGAGCACCGGAGATAGTAATTATCATATTACTGAAATATTGAGAGGTAATATAAAAAAGTATTGTTAAAAAAATAAAGTTCAATTCTGATTATAGCAATTTACTATTGTGGGAATAAACTTAGAATTTCAGCAAATATTTCTGGATTGTACTTAATCACCATGATCATCAAAACCATGTAAAGGAAAACAAAAATTAAAATTATCGCTAACGGAATAAAATATAGCATAATAACTTTCTTTGTTTCAAGTTGATGAACTTCTTTTGTACCAATAATAAGTAAAGAAAAACTATAAACCCAAGCAAACAATCCAACAATTGGAATCCAACCAAATAGTAATGATGGTGTTCGAGAATAAACGTAAAGTTGGTAAGTTTTTAAATAATTACCTTTACCACCAAAAGAAGAGATCCAACCGTTAAGAATAGCTGTGAAAAGAAAACTGAACAGAACTTTTAAAATAAAAATAAAAATACCAATTTGTAAAAAGTAAATACCGGTCATAGGAACAATGGACATTTTAAGCACATTACTAATGTATCCGTTAAAAATGCCCTGCATTGAAAATGAAAGTAATGCTCCCATCATTATTCCGAAAAGTGCTAAAACAAAAAAGTATGAAAACGCAATTTTAAAATCAGTTTCACTTTGAATTTTTTCAAAAAACAATCTAGGGTCAAAAAGTACAGTTTTAATCTTTGTTAACAGATTCATCTTATTTTTTCATACTTACTATTTTTTAAATCGCCGAAATAGTTTTTGAACCATTCTTTAACCCAAAATGCTGTTGCTTTAGTTAAACCCCATTGTTTAAACCTACGCATAGAAGTGGTAACTTTTGTGTCAACACATTTAAATTTCTTATTAGTTTTACGTTTTAAATCAATAATCAGTTTCCGATGTTCTTTAACAATCATTTCTGGGTAACCGCCAACAGCAGAAAAATCTTCTTTTCTACAAATTAATGCCCCGCTACAACCTTGATACAAATTTGTTTGATGATAAAAATTTTTAAAACCTAAGGCCAACTTAAATTTTAATTTGTTATCATCGGGGATAACTTTAGTAGTAGCAACCACATGTTTATCAGTAAACTGACTTTTTACTTTTTGTAATGCATCCTGTTCCAAAGTTGTATCTGCATCTAAGAATAATAATAAATCGCCATAAGCAAACTTTGCACCAAAATTTCTCGCTTTAGAAACGTTTGCTTCTGGGATAGAAAAATGTTTCAATTTATCGTTAGCTCGTTTATTAACAATATTTTCAGTCTGGTCAGTGCAACCGTTACTAACAACGATCGCTTCATAGTTCTGATAAGTCTGCTGTTTAATAGAATGTAAAGTCTTCCGAATATAATTCTCTTCATTATGTGCTGGGATGATAACGGAAATTTTTGGGTTCATTTAAACCTAATCGACCTCTTCTCTCTTTTAATAATTATGATACTCTAAATGTTACTTTAGAGTATGCAAATACATTTTTAAGTGTTTGCCTTTTTCATTAAAATTATGGTTAACGATTTCTTCCCCCACGAAACCGTCCGAGAAGGACAGAGTGAAATGATTAAAGACATGGAGCTTGCTTTTTCTGAAGAAAAAATCCTTCTTGCTCACGCTCCTACCGGGTTAGGAAAAACGGCTTCCGCCCTATCAGTAGCTTTAAAATTCGCTTTAGAAAAAAAGAAAACTGTATTTTTCCTAACTAACAGACATACTCAGCACCAAATCGCGGTTAACACTTTAAAAATGATTAATGAAAAAGTTAATGATAGTATCTCTTGTGCAGATTTGATTGGTAAAAGATGGATGTGTAACCAGACAGTTGCCGGTCTTTTTGGCACGGAATTTAACGAATATTGTAAAGCAGTAGTAGAAAAAGGAGAATGTGAATTTTATAATAATGTTAAAACTAAAAAAGAATTAACTGTTGAAGCAAAAAGGTTGTTATTAAGACTTAAAGGTCGAGGCCCGTTACATAACGAAGAACTGATAACTATTTGTCAAGATGAAAAACGGTGCAGTTACGAAATCGCGCTTGCTTTAGCCAAAGATTCACAAATCATTATCGGAGATTATTATTACTTGTTTAACCCTTTTGTACAAAGTACAATTTTTAACAAACTGGATTTAGATATGGAAGATGTAATTCTTATTTTGGATGAAGGCCATAACCTTCCTAACCGAGTTACAGAAATGTTAAGTACTAATTTAACTACTTATGTAATTAAAAACGCTTTATTGGAAGCAAAAAAGTTTCATTATAACGGTTTGATCATTTGGTTACAAGAACTTAACAAAATCATTATCAAACTTGCAGATTTTGATTCTACCGAGATGGGTAAAGAAAGATTAGTAAGAAGAGAAGAATTTTTGTCTGCAGTAGAAAAGTTTGTTGATTATGAACAACTAATTGACGAATTAGAAAATGCTGCTGATGAAGTTAGAAAAAAGCAAAGGAGTAGTTATTTGGGAGGAATCAGCCATTTCTTAGAAGAATGGAAAAACGAAGAGCAAGGTTTTACCAGAATAATTTCTGAACAAGATAGTAAGTATGGATTACAAATAAAGTTGAGCCATTCTTGTTTAGATCCTAGTATAGTTACAAAAACCGTTTTTGAAAGGATTCATGCTGGTGTTATTATGAGCGGAACATTAAAACCAACTTTCATGTATAAAGATGTTTTAGGAATTACTAACGGAATTGAAAAAGAGTACGGTTCACCATTCCCGCCAGAGAATAAACTAAATTTAATCGTTCCTGAAACAAGTACAAAATTTAATTTAAGAGGAGAAACTATGTATAAAAGAATTGCAGAAATTTGTTCAAACGTTTCTTCACTAACACCGGGCAATGTTGCTTTATTTTTTCCGTCATATGCTTTAAGAGATAAAGTAGGTTGTTTCATTTCTACAAAGAAAAAATTATTTTGGGAAAAGAGCGATTTGAATAAAGAAGAGAAAGAAAATTTTCTGAACGGTTTTAAAGATGAAAAAGAGAAAGGTGGAGTTCTTTTAGGAGTTACTGGCGCAAACTTTGCAGAAGGTGTCGATTTACCGGGAGATTTACTTAACGGTGTTGTGGTTATTGGTTTACCGTTAGCGAGACCCAGTTTGAAAACAAAAGAAGTTATCAAATATTACGAAAATAAGTTTGCCCGTGGCTGGGATTACGGTTATACTTATCCCGCAATTAACAAGTGTTTACAATCAGCAGGAAGATGTATCCGTAGCGAGACGGACAAAGGGGCCGTGATTTATTTAGATGAACGATTTGCCTGGCATAACTATTTCTGCTGTTTTCCAAGAGAAGGTTTAATCGTTTCTAAAGATTATGAAAAGTTGTTAGAACAGTTCTTTGATTGAAAAAAAGGAATAAAAGCAAAAAATTAAAATAATAATAAAATAGTTCTTTTAAATATCACAAACAACCACAAAGTATAAAAAAAGGAAGAATCTCTTAACAATCGATGGATGAAAAAGAAATTATAGAACTACAAGAATACCTAGAACGAGAATTCTATGAAATACATAGATTTTCATTAATGTTAAAAAAAGCGGTTAAAAGTTCAACAATCCACCCTCTTAAAATAAGAAAAAAAGCTCAATTAATTTATAACAAAATGCGTGGTGCATTAGGTGTTAGGAGAATATTCTTGGGAGAAACTAGGTGTTTTAAAAGGATAAAAGAAGATTATGAAAAATTAGTTGCTCATTTAAAAAATATTGAAACTGAAGATTCTAAAAGATTAAATGCTTTAATGCAACAAGCAGAAGTGTTTAACAATTTCTTAGTAAAAGCTGTTTCCCGTGGTGGAGAAATACAAGAAAAGCTAAAAGCCGTAATTGAATCTCCTACGGATCAAGAAGTTATTTCCCCTTTACTAAAACTATTTGAAACAACACAAAATCAGGTTAGTGGATTCGAAGAGGTAGTAAAACAAATTGAAAAAAATGAAAGAGAAAGATTTCTTGCTTTTGATTGGTTAACAGAAAAGCCGGTAAAAGTGAAAAAGTATTTTGATTGGTTAAGTGATAGTAAAAAACATCATGTACTAAAAATATTACCGAAACGTAAAGATGTAACTGTGCCAAGACATTTTAAAGGAAAAGTAGTGCGTCTAAGTGATTACCCGTTTTACTTAATGACATCAAAAATGGAATATACCCATATTGCGGGATATCATACAACTTGTGAAGCAATTGCACAAATAATCTTAAAAGAAGGATTTCGACAACCATATAACGGGACTGTTGACTTCCATCATATAACAACTTTATTTAATCACCATTACATTACAAGACAAGATTATTATGGATCTAATGCCTGTGCTAAAGCAGTAAATGCCGTTGTGATTGAATTATTTGCTAGCCATAATAGAAATAAAATTGAAAATAGCAAAACAGCATTAGAAAGAGAGATTAAAGAAATATTAAAGAGAATTAACCCGGGAGACTATAGTGTATATTCTGGATTAGCGGGTGCGGTCCCAATTGATTTTGTTCATCGTCCATTTTTTAGAGCCCAAACAATAGAAGTAATTATCCCTAGAAAAATGTTAACCGGAGATTTTTCTACTGCTAAAGTGGATTCACACGGAGACACAAAAGGCTATGAACTTCACGTTATAAAAAAAGTCCCCGCTAAGTTTATTACCCATTTAGGTAAACCATTCAATGTCTTTGGCTACAACACTATTTTAGTACCACCCACCCAGCAATTATTAAAACATTATTCTGGAAAAACTGAGATTGATATGGATATGCGAATGGAAATCATAGGGATGAAAAAAGACATAGATCGCAACACAGAATACTTTCTTACTCGAAGTAGAAGAAAAAAAGATGTTAAGTTAACAAGAAAACTTTTAAACAGTATATAAAGCATTATAATTAGATCATACTACATTTACTAAAAATAAAAAATTAAAGTTCATACTGTTTAACTAAAGTAACAAGACCTTCATCACAAGCAGATTCAAATTTAAACCCTTCTGGAAGATATTGGCGTAATAAAGTTTCTCCTTTAGTTGAAATTTTCTTATTCTTTAAACTAAACACTTTCAATCCACCTTCTGCATAATCTCTAAGATAAAAATTGGTTAATGCTGCGGTTAGTAAATCTTTAGTTACCTCATTCGGCGTGAAAAAGAAATCAAACGTTGGACAAACAACTACATCTTCAGAATGTTCTGGAAGTAAATTATAAGGATTACTACAACTAAAACCAATAAATAATTCTTCCGGACTTTCAAATTGTATTACTCTTGCTGTTTCCCCAATATTTTCTTCTTTTTTAGTATGAGTACCGTTATTGTACGCTTCTGGCAAAGAACTTACCAATGTTTCAGTTAACTTTTGACAAGTACCCTGATATTTTTTACCTTGAAAGTTCTTCCATTGGTCCACTTCTTTTGGAACTAACTCTAAAACAATCTTATCATAATTTTTATTTCTAACCATATTTAGAATCACCTAAACTATAAAAATAGAGATTTATTCTTAAATATTTGTGTACTTGAGAAATTGTTAGAAAATTTTCATTTAATCAACGTTGCCATAACATCTTGGAAGAAAACTTCTTTACCCTTATGAAAAACAGACTCTCTGCCAGTGAAATAACTATAATCGCCTTCAAACGTGAAAGAATACCTAAAATCTCCCTCTTCAAATCCGTCCAATCCTCTGAATGGTATTTCATTAGTGAAACCTCTTAAAGCTTTTTTTAAGAATTCAAAAGTTTCATCAATAAACTTATCTGATAGATCTCCTAAAGTTTGACCTTGATACGCCATACACCATACTGGTTCATCTTTGAAAAAAACTACTTCTCTACCAGGAGCCCAGGAACTGCCTGCATATGAATCATGATATCTCCAATCACCATCAACAAAATCGTAATCTTTATGTTCTGGAAGAATGGGAATTTTACACTTATATTTTGATTTAATTTCTTGAGGCGCAGCATAAGTGTTTCGATGTGCTTTTGCAATAAACCCAATTAAAGTATCTTTATCCATTTTCTAATCAAATTATTAACATTATTAATAAAATTATTGTAAAAATCCAAATTTAAGCTCAAAAAAGATTCATCTCTCCAGAGTGGAAATGTTCCTTTTTAAACTACCAGTATACAAAATAGTAACATTTATATACTTGTTGCACTTTACCTAACCTAGGATAACAAAAACTCACATTCATACGGGCTTCCACCCCAATTTCTACCACCCTCACCCCCTCAGGAAGCCCGCAGTTTTTTTTTAAAATTAACTTAAAGAGAAAGTATTCCGAAAATTAGTTTAAACCACTTGGTAGTGATAAAATAAACGAAAAGTTTATAACCATCGGTAAATATTTTTATTATATGCACAAACCAGATCATTTACGTTACTTATCTCAACCTTTAGATTGGTATACCTATGAACATTCTACACGACAAGTAAGTATGCAAAGTTCTCGTTCTGGACCACCAGCATATAATCTTGATCAACTTCTTAGAAGAAATAAAAGCAGGGAATACAAAGGAGTCCATCCATTTTGTGCTGCTGAAGAATTAGGAGAAATAGTAACTTGTGTTATTTTTAAAAGAGAAGATCCAACCGAATATTTCCATACTTTATACTTAGGTCCTGAAACTCAAGAGCCTGAAACGGTCCATAACTTAGTAATGGCACGATTAGGTTTAACTGAAAATGATTTACAGAAAAGTTTAGTTTGCAGATTTCAACCTGAATAACTTTTCTTACTATCAGCATAACTATAATGAATTTCTCCAAATTTACAACCTTGACAAGTTGCATCTAAATTAACCCAATCCTGCTCGTCTTTATAGCTAGAAATTGCTTCAGTAAGTTTAACTTGGACAAAAACATGCCCAGGAACGAAAACAAACCGCGTCTGTAAGCCAATTGATTGTAATAACGAAGATAATAAAATTGAACTATCATCACAATCTCCAGAATTAGATTTAAAAGATTCCTGTGGAGTTTTAAAATATTCAAAAGCTAGTGGATCGTTAAGATAATTAAAATTCTTTTGAACAAAATAAAATATTGCTTTAGTATTACAAACTTTATGTGTCGTTTTACAAGATAAAGTTACTATTTTATCAGCAACTTGTTTAATCTCTTGATTAACTTGAATAAAAGCGTTTATTTTACCAGAATTAATTTCAGGAATTGCCATTTCAGGAATGTTTAATTCCTCTAGTGAAGGAGTATAAGCAGGTTCAGGGTTTTGTTTGATTGCATAGAACGGAACTGTCATCAGAATGATTAACAGTAACAAAAATAGTCCTAAAATTACTTTCATTGGACCTTTATACCAAGGAATATGATCATCAAATATATCTTCGTGATGGTCTTCGTGATGGTCTTCGTGATGGTCTTCGTGATGGTCTTCGTGATGGTCTTCGTGATGGTCTTCGTGATGGTCTTCGTGTTCCATTTAGTGAAGAAATATTTCAGGGTATATAAGAGTTATTGAGTGAAGAATAAAGGATATACATTATTAAGTTCAATTTAGAATTTTGGTTAAAAGATAGAAAATGAAAAATTTGTTCTAAAATGGTGTTAATCCAGAAACATCGTCCATTCTTATTTTATAAAGTGTGAAATCAAAATCACCCTTAGTTAATTGAACAAAAGAATATCCCCTCCAATAATCTGTTTGGTGTACTCTAGATAAATTTCTTTTTACTTGAAATTTGCCCCAATATGAATCAGGATTTTTCACAAGTCCTGCTTCAACCATAGCACTAACAATATCTCCTCTTTTAACTTCACCAGGATATAATCGTTTTCCTAATTCTAACTCATCAGATACTAATCTATCAATGAAAGATTTTTCTCTTCGATATTGTTTAAGCTGTCTTGAAGAACTTGACAAATTAGTTATAAATTCATCTGAACTATCAAAGCATCCGACTAAATCTTTTTCTGACATTTTTATTTCCCTCTCTCAATTAATTCAATTGTATCACTATCTGTTTTTCCTATACGATCATCTCCTATTCTTGTATTAAAGCCGTATGTGATTCTAATTCTATCTCCTGTTTCAATTGCTTTTGCTAATCCCATAACAGGTTTTCTATTATGATTATTTACTGTGATTACATACTCTCCTTTATCGGTTTCAAGAACTAATCCATATGTTTGGTTGCTAATTTTAACAGATTCATTTCCAAACATTGCCCCACTGGATTCCTCAATTATTTGAGCACTTCCAAACTCTTCTTTTACAGTTCCTTCAAGAGTGTCACCACATCCACTTAATCCAACTGATGCAATTAATGCGCCAGTTGCCAATATTTTTTTATATAGTCTCATCGTGTGATTGGGAAAATACATTACTTTATAAATCTTTTGGCGGATTTACTACTCTCCAATTACACAGTCCTCCTGACGCCTGAACTCTGAAATCAACTACTTTAAAAAAAATCAATCTTTTTCGCCTAGAATCAGTTTTATCGCTTCATATTTTGGTTTAGCAATTTCTTTTGCTTCAGGAATTAATAGTTTTTTCCAACTTTTCCCATACTTTTTAAGTAAATTTTCTTTACATTGTTCCACAGATTCTTTTTTCAAAACAAAAGTGTAATGTGCTAAGGCAAGTAAATTATCAAAATGAGATAACGCATCTGCACTCGCAACAATTTTTGCTTCAATAGATTCCGGAATGTAATTCTCATCAGAAGAATGAGTTATAATACAATGTTTTACTTGTTGAATTTTTTCTTTTGGATAATTATATCCTTCTAATATTTTTACTGCTTCTTCAGAACCTTTGACATGATGTTTTTCGTGTTCTCCTTTAATTTTTTTAATATCATGTAACCAAGCAGAAATTTCACAGATTTCTTCATCAGCATTTAATTTTTTGGCTAATAATTTTGAATACTTTACAACTGATTCAATATGTGCTTTCCAATCCCATTCTTGACCTTTACATAATTCAAGAACCATACTTTTTATTTTTTCTATCATATTAAAAAAAAGAAACATTCCCTATATAAATATTTTTGGGAAGATATTTATATATTATAACTATCCTAACATTTATGAAAGTATTCCATACCGTAACTTCAAAAAAATTAAAATCTCTTAAAAAGGAAAGAATCTTGAAACCTAATACCCCTTTCTTTCAAGACAAAGACGATAAAAAAAATTATGGTAAACCCAAAAAAGTTTTCAAAAATGCTTTAAAATTAAAATATATTTGTGCAATTCCTAAATCTAGAATTAAATCTTGGATAAAAAGTGAATTTATGAAAGAGATTGAATTTTTTATCAAACCAGAATATGTTCTTGAATTTGAAATGCCAAACGATTGTTTTAAATTTGTCAGGGAACATAACTACACCTCGCCAATTGAAACAAAAATAAAGTTTGGCATTAATCAATTCATGAAAGTACCAGAACCTCACTTAACAAAAATATGGAACAAATATTTAAAATCAAATAAAACATTCAAAAATAGTAAAGATTTCAAAGGAATTAAAGTTCCTGAATTATGGATTAACGCAGAAATCCCTATGAACAAAGTAAAAATAACTACATTTAAAAATTTCAAAAAAAAGTATGATTTTTAGAAGTCACTTACTTAAATTCTGCTTTTTCTAAACCTTCTTAATTAAAATACTCCATGCCGTGTTACCCGCAGTAGAAATCAGTAATACAATTACTCCGGCAATTAAAACGCCAATTACTGCTGCCATAAAAAAATCTCGTTTTCTGAAACCAAGTAAATAAGCTGCTAAAGCACCGCTATAAACTCCTGATCCAGGTAAAGGAACGCCGATAAATAGTGCTAATCCTAAAACGCCATACTTCTCAACGTACTTATGAACTTTCCTTTGTGTCCGAGTAACCAGTTTCTGATAAATCCGATTAATAAACTTTACTTTTAAGAAAATATGGACAACATTATCCAAAAAAAAGTATACTATTGGTGCTAAAATAATGTTAGTAATTACACAAACTAAAAATATTGTTAATAATGAAAATTCTGTTTGAAATACTCCGTAAGGGATAGATGCCCTTAACTCTAAAAATGGTAATAAAGTAATCCAAATTAAATTTAAGATTTCGTTCATATAAGTCAAGAAATTTTCTTTGTTTTTAAATCTTTATCTGGTTATGACAGTATGGGCAGTAAATACCTTTTAGCCCTGAGAATAGGAAAGAAACAAATTTGTACTTGCAATATGGACATTCGAAACTTTTTTGGTTAATTTTCAATCCCTCAATTCCAAGAAATCTCTAATTTATTTATATAATTAACGGAATAAAGAAGCTTTATCTAGAATTTAATAGAAAAAGAAAATAAGAAAAAAATGAAAACTTAATCCGAAGCAAGTCAAGTCACTTCGTTCGTGACTTGCTTCCTAGTCGGAAGCAAGTTTCCAAATAGTTTTCATGCCCACAATGATTGCTCCTGGAACAACGAAAACAACAATGTTACTTAAAATTCCACGGATCATAAATCCTATTTTTGGAATTAAGCCCAGATTAACTATCCCTGCTAACATTAAAGCGATTGCTGCCAGTAAAAAAGGAACAGTTTCTTTTGCTGTTAAGTTAAACAAACCAACAATAAATCCTAAAATAACTAATGTTGTAACTAAAACTTCTGGTCTAAAAAAACTTTTAAATATTCCTGCAACAATAGCTATTAATAATCCTACAAAGAAAGTATAATGCGCCATTCGATGGAGTTCCATCTTTTCTTTTTTAACTAATGAACTAGATTTTCTTTTTGCCATTTAAATTCACCTCTTTTAATATATCCCTAATAAAATGATTTTAGTATATAAATTATTCGTTTTTTAATAGGTTAATTTATAATAAAAACAAACATTTCCCAATTATGATAAAATTTTCATTAGCTAAATGTAAAACTAAAGCTGCTTACTCTGCAAAATTAATGCAAAAAGGCAAACTAGACCTGGCTAAAATCAAAAAAAAGTTTGAAGTATTAATGGAAACACCAATTTTGTTAGTAATTAAAACTAAAACTGGTGAAGTTATTGTTCATAGTCATGGCGAGATTCTGTTTAAGAAATGTACAGATACAGAACTGATGGAGAAGATTGCCAACGAGATTTACAAAACTGGGTTAGAAAAATGAAAAGAGTGATTAGTTTCGCATTAGGAAACATCTGGAGATGGGGCGAATCAAAAAATCGAGCTGATTTGATTCAATATGCAAAAAATTTAGGTGTTGATGGAGTAGAAATAACTTTTTCTTCAAAAGAAGAGTTGTACAATTTTAAATTATCAGAAGAAGACTTAAATTGGTTAAAGTCGTTAAAATACGTCACCATCCATGCTCCGTTTAAACTGAAAAGGAAATCAAAAGATAAACAAGAAATAATTAAACAATGTGATATCATTTTAAAATTGTACCAACAAGTTAATGCTAAAGACGTCATCATCCACCCTTTAGATTTACCATCACCAGAAATTCTAGCCAAATATCCGTTCAAAGTATCTACAGAAAATCTAGTTAAAAAAAGAAATGTTACTATAACCAAACTTGAAAAAATATTTCAAGAATATCCGAACATTGGTTTATGTTTAGACGTTGCTCATGCTTACTTATGGTCAAAAGATGAAACTCAAAAACTCATTGATGCATTTAGCGAGAGAATTACCCAATTTCATCTAAGTGGAACTTACAGAAAGAAAGATCATCAATCGTTAAGAATAGTTACAAAAAAATTCCTTTCTTCAATTGAACCAATTAAAAAGTTAAATGTACCAATCGTTATTGAGGAAGAAATTTTTGCTAAAGATTTGAACTATCTTAAAGAAGAAGTTGAATATATCAAACAAATGTTTAAATAATAAAAAAAAGAACGCCCCCGGAGCGATTCGAACGCTCGATCTGTCGGTTAACAGCCGACTGCTATAGCCAGACTAAGCCACAGGGGCATAAATAAACAAAATAAGCAATTGATTTATAAATATTGTGGAGAAAAACTATACCCTACAATATCATTAAAAAAATCAGAAGATTTTTTATATATTTCTTAATAATATGAATTTTATGCACATTTCAGATAACATCGAAATAGTAAACTTATCCCTCTGGATAAAAGACAAACAGATTTTGGTAGTTAGCGATTTCCATTTAGGGTATGAAGAATCTTTGCACCATAAAGGAATATTTGTTCCAAAATCGCAAATCAATGAAATTATTGATAAACTGAAAACAATTCTTAACAAAGTTAAACCGAGAACAATCATTATTAATGGTGATTTGAAACATAATTTTGGTAAAAATCTGAAACAAGAATGGGATGACACTTTCAAACTGATAGATTTCTTAAAAGAAAACTGCAAAGAATTGATTTTTGTTAAAGGTAACCATGATAATTTCTTAAAAACTATTGCTACGCAAAAAAAAATTAATGTAGTTGACGAATTTCAAACAGATGAAATTTTAATCACTCACGGAGATAAAATTAAAGAAATGAACAAAGAAATTAAAACAATCATCATCGGCCATGAACATCCAGCAATTTCTTTAAAGGACAGATCTAAAACAGAAAAATATAAATGTTTCCTGAAAGGCAAATACAAACGAAAAGAATTAATTGTCATGCCCAGTTTTAATCCACTTCTTGAAGGTACAGACATTTTAAAAGATAAATTGTTAAGCCCGTTTCTAATAGACATTTCTAAGTTTGAAGTTTTTGTTGTTGGTAATGAAGAAGTATTTGATTTCGGAAAACTGAAGGATATCAGTTTTACGGGCCAAAAATCTATTTTCTAGATTTTTTAGCATGGAAAAATGAAAGAAATTAAATCAAACCAATTTTAGATTTCATAATCCTTGCTTCTAAAGTAAAAATTTTAAAGCCAAGATCTACATTTTTTCTTGTATGAATTTCTTCACCCGCATCAAATGCTTCTTCTCTAAGATGATATAATGCTTTCTTTTGTTCTTCTATATAATCGTTTAAGCAATTAGACCTATAACCTAAAAAGAAAGCCCTTATTCTTGCTCCCCGAACTGTTTCTTTTAACAAGTCTCCATATTGGGTTGGATAATCAATCATAAAATAATGGAGAAAAATTAGAGTTTAAAAGAACTGTGGTTTTACAACCAATAAATCACTTACTTCTCGCTTTCTTATTGTAGCCTTTCTGTAACTTCTGATGAAACTTACAGAACACAATTCCGGGAACAACTTTTTCTTTGCATCTTACACAAATACCAGCTTTTTTTCTTTCAGAATAACTTCCTCGTCTTTCTTTGTTCAGTTTGTTTTGATGAAGATAATAATGTTTAAGAAATCTGTTAGGATACTTCTTTTTTTCTTTTCTTTTTAACTTATTTAATAATTTTTTTAACATTCATGTTCACCTTTGACATTTCGAACAATAGTAAGTACCTCTACCACCTAAAGTGATTTTCTTTAATAAATGTTTCTTCGGACATTTCTTACATTGATAAACCGCTAATAAATTTTGAAAATCTCCTGCCCCTTCAATATGAGCATAATTTTCAATAGTGGTACCATGATGTTTAATCGCCAATTTTAAAACTTTAATTATTTGATTATAAAGTTTTTTCATTTCAACAGAAGATAAATCTCCAACTTTCCGAGACGGATCAATTCCAGCATAATATAACGCTTCTTGAGCATAAATATTCCCAATACCAACAATTACTTTCTGATCCATGATAGTTGTTTTAATATTTCCTTTCTTTCCAGCAATAAGCTCATTAAACTTTTTCAGACTGATTTCTAACGGTTCTGGTCCCAATTTCGATAACTCATTCTCCAACTGTTCATTACTTAACAATTTAATAGAACCAAACTTTCTGATTGAATTATGGGTTAAAAAAGAACCATCACTAAAATTAAACTTAGCCACAACAAACTTTTCAAATAACTCATCTAATTTTTTTCCTTTTGCAACATAATGAAAATGACCAGTCATCCGTAAATGAACTAATAAGAATTTTTTTCCGCTTAATTCAATAATGATAGATTTTGCTCTTCTCTTAACATTAACCACTTTGCTACCAATAATCGTTTTAATTTTACTGTCCACCATCTTTTTGGTAATTACTTTAAGAGAACTGATTTTCTTACCAACTAGCTTCTTTTTCAACTGTCCAACGATGGTCTCTACTTCTGGTAGTTCGGGCATGTTTAAAACTCCAAGTTTTTAACAGGCAAAAATTGCATAGCAATTTTCTGCATAGATGTAAAAAAGCACAACAAAATATATAAACCTTTTCAGTATAACAACTTTATGACAGAAAAAGGGGTTAAAAAAAAAGTTAACCAAGAAGAGAGAAAAATACTTTATACTTTTAAAAGGTCAAGGAAAGCTTTTTTATTAGAATACGCCTGTGGACTTTTCTTATTAACTTTTTTATTGGTCATTTATGTGAAAGGGATACATCTTAAACCGGTAATAAACTATTCAATTCTAGGATTTGGCCTGTTTTCAATAGTATCAGTAGAATTTTCCAGATTAATGTTAAAATACAAAATCATGGATGATAAACTAGTTACTATACATGGATTAATTCAAGAAAACAGAAAAAATATCTATTTTCATCCGTTAGGTTTTGTCCCGGACATTAATACTCACCAAAGTAGAATTCAAAGGTTATTGAATTATGGGACAATCTCAATCGTGATGGGCGGCTCTAATTTTGAAATTAAAGATGTTAACAATCCCCATTCCATCATCGATATCATTGAAGAACAAATAGAATATAGTAAACATCCTGAAAGAAAAAGGGAATAAAGGCTATTATGCTAAGATAATTTTCAATAACAAAAATCCAAAATTAAACCTATCCTCACACTAAAGTGTGAAGTATTTACGGTTCTCGTCTTCTGCATTGGATTTTTAGGATTAAAAATTATCTCCCTGATTGAAATGGTATTATAGTAAGATAATTTTCAATAACCAAAAAGTTTATTAAACATATAAGATTATATTATCTTACATTAAAAATTGAGGTGAAATAATATGTTACATCAACCACGTCTAGCACATCATAATTTACGTTTTTATATAGTTTTAATAACTTTAGTCATCGGAGGAATATTTATTTTCTTGTTAATGAATAGTGATGGCGATTCTTCACTTAGTAGTGCAGTAGTAGGAACAATGGAAAATGCAGGGCTTGAAAATGAAGATACGTTCGATCCGGAAGGGTTCTTTTCTACCAGCGAAGAGCAAAAAGAATTAATGGTTGATGAAGAACAAGATATGTTTGAAGAAGCGCTTGACATTAATCAAGTAGAATTTACTTTAAATTTTAACCAAATACCAATTATAGAAAAAGAAGCCAGGATAGAAGAAATGAGTTTAAGATTTGAAGATTTAACTACCAATATCAACATAAATAATGATAAATTAGAATTAAATAATTTGAAAGACGTTAATCTTAAAATTAAAGGGTTAGTTGGAGAAATTAATTTGAACGAGTATGGTGCTTCAGTAACAGGAACCGCAAGGAGAATTGAAGTTAACGATATTGCCCTTTCATCATTAGGAGAAATTAAATTATCGTTTGAAAATCTTAATTATAAGTATTTAGAAATTGACGAAATTGAACTTCAAGATTTAGAGTTAGAAGATGGAGAAGGAGAATTTAAAGTTGGTGATAAATTAACTTATAATCTAGAAAACGAAAAAGTACAGATTCATTATTTTAATGGTCAAATTGCAATTAACCGCGAAGATGGTACAAATTTAGACCTAAATGGAATAGCTAAAGGTGTTGGTGTTAGCGGCAATATTTTAGATATGGATTTAAGATAAAATCTTCTCATTTTGAGAAGAACTTCTTTTTTATTACTATTAGATAGTTAAGAATAACAATATTTATAAATAATAGATTGAAAATATCTTTTATGTCAGAAGATACGTCAACAGAAAAACAAGACAATGATTTAGAACAAATTCTAGAAGCGTTTGATCAAGTTAAAGGTACATTTAATTCTCCTAGAACATTATCTTATGAACATGATGACGTAACTGTAAAATACTGGAATTCTATGCTTAAAATAGCTGAAGAAAAAGGAGTAGAAAGAGAATCTGTTGTTAATAGTTTTTGTGAACGCTTTGAAGCTAATCAAGAACAGATGAAAAGTCTTCTAAGTGATAAACATAATTGGGTAGACTTTAATCTTTATCATGCTTTCGCTGCCCATTGCCAACAACAACTAGGAATGGATACTGAAACTTTCTGGCAAGAAACTGCAGATAAGACTTTTCAAGATTACAGTGATGAGCAAATTAAAGCAGCAGAAAACATCCCTTTGCGTTTTGTAATTATGGGCATGAACACCCAATTTAAAAATTGGAGTAAAGTTAACACAATAAAAGTTGAAAAATTAAAAAGAAGCAGACATTCACACGTAATTAAAAAGAATACTACCCCTGAAGCAAAAGAAAGAGCCACAAGATTAGTTGGAAAAGAAGTTTTAGACCTCTTACTTAAGAGAGATGACATATACACGCATAATTCTTTCACAACAACATTTAAGAAACTTTATAACCAACCCAATCTTTATCTTGAACAGGGACAATCGGAAGTGGATGGAAACGAGTGGAGTGAACATTTTGTCCATCCGAGTTCACCACGTAAGATTAAGATAGTTGAAAAATATTATTCATTTCTATCCTCATTAAAAAACTTTGGAAGAACTTTTAAAAATTATATTTTACCTTGGTCAGAAAATAAAAGACTTAGAAATGTTGAATTTAAATACGAACAAACTATTAGTGCCAGAACAAGAGATTTAGAACTTGCTAATGCTAAATTAGAAAGAAGACAAGAAACGATTATGGATTTATTAGAAGACATTTCCGAGATCAGAATGACCGGTGAAAGGCATGGTATAAGGGGAACTTTAGATTTAACTTTTAAACTAAATAAAAAAGAAATTATTGAGAACATTTCTCAACAGGTAAATTTTCTTTATAATCATTTCAAAGATAACACAGAAGTTTACGAATTTTTAGTAGAATCATGTGAACCATTTAAAATTAAAAAAGAAGATCTTGCTATTAAAAAAAATATTCTTGAACAATTAAAAAATATTAACTTAAAAAATTATTCAACTGAGCCAGAAGAAGAAATTAGTGAAGAAATAATTGAAGATGAAGAAGAAGATTTTGACATTTTTGATGAAATTATCAGTAAAGACATTGATTTTGACGTTGCCTATGATGAATTCATTAAAGTAAAAGAAAAATATGGGGATACATTAACAAAAAATAATTTAAGCAATTTTGATCCATTTCGATTATTACTACGTCTAAAAATGACACAAGAAGAGATTGGAACTATAAATGAAAGAATCGATAAAATGAGCAAAGTTGGTTTCCTAGATGAAGTTAAATTATCTGAAGCAGTAAATGAGGGGATAAATGAATCTAAAAGAGAAAAAAAGTCAAACATTAATATCATAACTGAATTAAATTATGATCCAATAATTAATACAAACAGAGATGCCTTAGTTTACCTAATTAAAGATATAGTTTCAAACATGATTGACCATGGTAATGCATCAGAAGGAACCATAATTAGTAAATCGCCAAAAGAGATTAAAAAAAACGATCTTGAAGAAAAGTTACCAAATTATGATCATTTTAATTTTACTGAAATCCCTATTCTTTACTTGAGTTTTAGAGATAATGGAATTAGCATCACTCCAGAAAAAGCAGATGAAATTAATGAATACTTATCAACTGGTAAAGGAAACACTACAGAAATTTCTTCTAAGAAAGATAAAAACAAGAAAAGCGGACTTGGCACTAAAAATCTTTATAGAATATCAAAATTACATAACATTACTATTCATTATCAACCAAGCAGTAACGGAACAACTATTGATTGTTACTTTGACCGTTTAAATATTTAATTATTTTCTTCTCTTAGCTCTGGCTCTTTTTGCAGCAAAAATCGCTGACAAATCATAATTAAATTTCTTTGATGTTTCTCTTAACTGAAGAATTTCTTCATTAGAAACTTTATAAATATTCAGGATAGACTCTAATTTCAATTCTACATTTTTATCAGCGATAAGAAAAAGTACATTTTCATAATTATGTTGTGTTGACATAATCTCTGGCCCTTGTTTAACTTGATTGGGATTAGCAGTATTAAAAATAACAACACAATTATTATTCAAATAGTGTAAAAAATGAGGAGACTCAATGTAAAGTCCTTCAGCTGATTTTCTACTTACTTTACTTTCACCCATATTATAATCTAATAAGAAATCCAATCTAGCATTCGGAGAGCCGTGATGATATTTTTTTAATTCTTCCTGTGCTTCTAAAGTATTCGAACAGACACATAATTCAACATCATTCCCTAAAACAGATTTTGCAGCATCAACTCTTAATTTTCTATGTTTATCGTTGTCTTCAACAATCATAAGTGCATACTCAATACCCTGATACTTAGTAACATCTTCAGAAACAGTATCTAATGTTTTCTCATCAATGTGGTACGTTTTAGGACCATCAGTGTCTTCCAATTCATAATCATTATCTGCCATATTATTCACCATCAAATATTTTATTCACTACTATTAGATGGTTTCTGTTTAAAAAGATTTATGTGTTTCAGAATATAATTAAAACCCAGTGAAAGCATAATTACTAAAAGAATACATATTTAATAAGAAAAGCTTAATAAAGACAAAATATATACTCAAACAAAAGGAAAAAGAAAAAGATGTTAAAAAGCATTACTAAATTAACTCCTGTAAAAATCTTACAGAGATTTGAAGATTTTTTATTAGCAGATTATTCTAGAACAAAAATGTTCATTACAAAAACTAATCCTGACGTTCTTGAAGAAATTTCTAAGAAGAAAGCGTTAGCAATTTTTAAAAAAACAGCAAATGATACGCCAGCATATGCTTCATTTCTTAAAAGAAAAAGGATAAACTTTGAAAAAATTAATTCAGTAAAAAAATTTAACCAATTAATACCCGCAACAGACAAAAACAATTATATTAAAAAATTTTCTTTTGAAAAACGTTGCCGAGAAGGACACTTACCAAAATTAGGTAACGTTGATGAAAGTGGCGGCACATCAGGAGTAGCAACTAACTGGGTGCACTCTTTTAGTGAAGAGACACATATTTTTAAAGCGATTCAGTTTGAATTCAATTATGTTTTTGAAGGAGATAAAAAAGATTTCATGGTCCTTAGTGCTTGGTCAACGGGGCCATGGGCAACAGGAATAAAGTTTTGTACTGCCATGGAACGTTTATCTTTAGTAAAAAATACTGCTACAGATCCAGAAGATGTTGTTAAAACACTAAAAATGTTTGGCAATAAAAGAAATTACTTAATTAGTGGTTATCCACCTTTTATCAAAAATTTGATTGATAACTATACAAAGAAAATCAAATGGAAAAATTATAAAATCGATTTAGTTACTGGTGGAGAAGGAGTAACTCTAGAATGGGTCCATTACATGAAAAATAAATTAAGAAAAGGAGCAAAAGTAGTCTCTTCGTATGGGGCATCGGACATTGACATTGGTGTTGGATTTGAAACGCCTTTCAGTTTTTTTATTAGGGAACTAGTAGCTAAAAATAACAAATTGAAAGAAGAACTTTTTGGTCATGAAGATTTACCAATGATTTTTCAATATAATCCCACCATGCATTATATTAGGGAAATTGACGGGCCAGGAAACAAAAAAGAATTTGAAATTACTGTCCTTGATAAGTATGCAATCTCACCAAAAATAAAATATAATTTACATGATGAAGGAAGAAAATTTTCATTCAAAGAATTATTAAACATAATTAAAAAACATGAACCAGAATATCTAAAAAATTATTCTACTACTAAAAAAGAGATTAAAAATATTTTAAAATTGCCTTTCCTCTGCATTTTTGGGAGAAGTGACGGAACTTTAAGTTTTGACGGTGCTAATGTTTTTCCTGACCAAATTGAAGATGCCATTTTAACTGATAATGAACTTGAAAAGAAAACAAACAGGTTCAAGATGGAAAAGAAACATAACAAAAACCATGACATTGAATTTCATGTCCATGTAGAATTGAAAGAACGTTATAAACAAGATAGAAAGTTGAGAAATAAATATGTTAATAAAATATTAAACCATTTGTTAAAAGTCAACCCTGATTATAAAGAGTCAGTTACAAAAAATAAAACATTAAAACCACAAATTAATTTATATTCTTATGATCAAAAAATATTTAAAAAAGATGATTCAAAAATTAAAAATATTTATATTCTTAAAAAATAAAAAGACTAAAAAATGTTAAAAAAAATTAATATTAAAGAATATCATTTTAGAGATATAACTTCATTAGGAAGTTTTTTCATCACTAGCCTTATTCTACTACTAGTTTTAGTATTACAAGAATATAACCTTTTTTATAGATTACTTTTTGGACTAATTTTTACTTTGGTCGGTGTTGTTGCCATTAGAACATTTTATTTTAAAAATAGACCAAAAAAAGAAAATTATAAAAATTATATTGGAAAACTTGAAGCGTCTTCATTTCCCAGTTTACATACAGCAAGAATGATTTTTCTTGCTCTGATTTTTAGTTTTCATTTCAAACAAATCCAAATGACTCTATTTTTTATTTTCATAGCACTGATCACAATGTATTCTAGAATCCATCTAAAGAAACATGATTGGGTAGATCTTACTGGCGGAGTAGTATTAGGGATAATTACTTTTTATCTCACAACTATTTTTTAATGTTATTAGAAAAGAAATTAGCCATAACATGATTAACTTTCTCAGCATTATTTACAATAGCCAAATGATGTGCTCCTTTTAATATTTTCAAGTGTGCTTTTTTGTTAAGATTTTTAATAATTCTGGAATATTTCACGGGAACAACTTGATCTTTTTCTCCTCCAATCACTAACATTGGACCATTAAAATGTTTCAAAGTATAATCAATCCTTTTCTGATTCTTAAAAATGTATTTTTCTAAATTGTCTAAAGATCTGACTACACTTCTTAAAGGAGTCAAATGTAATAAATGAGAAATTAAATGAAGATTTTCTTTAATCCCGGTATAAGACAAATCTATATCTTTTAAATGAAAAAAATGTTCCTTTTTGGTAAGTTTATGTTCAGAAATAAAACGTAAAAAATGAGTCAAATAATGGTTATGATTTAAGAGATGATCGTGTTTAAATGGATATGTACTAGCAGTTTCAATTAAAACTAATGAATGAGGCTGTTTATTTTTGTACCGCATACAATAATTAATTATTATTGCTCCACCCAAACTATGTCCAACTAAAGAGAAATTTTTTATCTTTTCTTTTTTAAGAATTCGAGAAACGTCCATAGTAAAACGAAACAATTGATATTTTTTAAACGTTTTTGGTGCTCCAGAAATTCCGTGACCACGTAAATCTAAAGCAAGAGTGGAATAACCTTTTTTTTGGAAATAAGCAATCTCTTTCTTCCAAACGGTCCAATTACCACCAACACCATGTAAAAACACTAAAGTATGGTCATTGCTACCTTGATGATAAAAATAATGAATCTTTGTCCAATCAAATGATCGAATATTTTTCTCTTCCATTAAAACAAAAACTCCTGAGTAATATTAAAACACTTTTTTAACAGGTCCAGATGAACAACTTTATTACGGATAGTTTTCATGTTCTTTGTCCCTTGATTCTTATTATCTTTTAACCATTGTTCAACAATTTCAATTTCTTTTTTCAAATAATCTGCTAAGTGTTCCTTAGTTTCAATGTTATTCTGTTTAATATGATCAAGTAATGCATGAAGTTGTGGTTCTTCTTTGAGCTGTTTAGGAATTTTGTTAAGAAGTTCTATTTTTAAAGACATCTGGGCATCACCAATTTAAGTAAAGTTGAGATTGTTAATAAATGTTATGGATTAAAATAGGATTAAAACAAAACTAAACCGAACATTTCTTCTCAAATTCTTCTTTCCTGACTTTCCTTTTCAAGCTTACATATTTATCATCTAAAGAAAATTTTGGTGGTCTTGGAATTATCGCTTTTTCTCCACATTTACATTTTTCAGAAAGTGTATAATTGTTACAAGAAACACATTTATGGATATGCTTAGCCATTTTCTTAATCTTTCTCTCTTTCAAAACTTGCTTCAGAAATCTTATCCACAAACTTTTCAACAAGAGATTCAATCAGTTTAATGTTTTTCTCTGCCGGTTTGTAATCAACATCTTCAATAATTAGTTTGTACCTGCCTGCACCTAAATAAGACAATTTAATTGTTGGAGAAATTTTCTCAATATCTTGAAGAGTTTTTTTAATTTTTTCAACACCTTCAGAAGAATAAGTTTTAAGTTTAACTTCTCCTTCAATTCTAATTTTTTCAGGTTTGAATTTATCCAGGATGATTTTTGTTAATTCCTGAGCAATTGATTTATCAATACCTAACTTAATAAGATCAACATCTCCAGTAACAACATCTTTAAAACATAAATAAAGGTGAGAATAATCTTCAAAGATTTTTTCACTTAAAATATTGTAAACGTCTAAAGTTTTTTGATCTACTCGCTTAGCAACAGTTTTCACTATACTTTCAGCTTTCATTTCAGATTTAACTTCTTCCAACTTCTCCTGACGTTGGTGAGAGTTTACTCTTCTTAAAGATAAATCAATGTGCCCTTTCTCTCTATCTATTCGTAAAACTTTACAAACAATTTGTCTTCCGATAGAAACATAATCTCTCAGGTTTCTAATTCTTCCTGGAGATACTTCTGAAATGTGAATCATCCCGGAATCACTATACTCTACCATATCAACAAAGACTGAATTAGGAAAAATCCTTGTAACTTTACATAGAACAACCTCGTCTATTTCCGGCATTCCTGAACGTTTATAAAACATAGATTGTTAAGAAGGGAGCTTATTTATAAATGTTTGCTGTTAAAAAAATAAGCGTAATTAATAGAAATAAAAACAATTTAAATTATTCTAATACTTCTAAAACTCTAGCGGCAATCTTAGCTTTTCCACCAGTAGGATAAGCCAATTCTTTACTACAAACTAAACATTGTACTAAAGTACTAGCATTGCCAAAAATAATTTGTTCATTCTTACATTTAGAACATCTTACTTTAATAAATTTACTTTTAGGTCCTATATTTTCTGCCATTTTATACGAATTCCACCTTTTTAGCTCTTATTCCTGAAGCTTGACAACTCATTTTCTTACATACTGAACAAACGTAACGTAAATCAGTTTTTTTAGTATTTTTTGCCCCTGTCCGTTTAAATTTGGTAACTGCAGGTTTGGAATATCTTCCTAGATTACCTACTCCCTGAGCTTGACCTCTTTTCTTAGCCCTAACTTTAGAACCTTTAGATAGTGGACTAGGACTTTTCTTTTTATTCTGAGATACTTTATGTAATGTATGCTTCTTACACGTTTTACATAATCTCTTACCAGTCTTAGGAAGTTTCATCTTGAAGTGTAAGAACGGAGTCTATTTATAAAGTTTTTGTATTGATTTAAAGTAAACTTAACTCACTGGTAATCTGATCAATCTTTTCTTCATCATCTGGGCCAATACCGACACAAGTCTTTGTCCCAGGAGCAATAACTGTTCTCCCGGCATCAGTAATTAAAGAAACAGTAATATCACTATCTTTAGCAAATTGGAAGTATTTGATAAGTTCTTTCTCATCTTTAACTTTAAGAACAATCTTAGCCATTCCTTCATCTCGCCAAGCTTTTACTAGTTTAGAATCTGACTTCAAAACAGCATCAACCGAAGCGTGTGCTGCCTGAGCTGCTAATTTCCCTTTCGGTAATTTAAGATCTTGTCTAACTAAAATTACTTGTTTATACGTTGTCATTAATTAAAAAGAAATAGTTGTGGTTTAAATTATTTTTGGTATAATTTTTTAATTTATCTTATAATTGGCTTTCTTTTCGCATCATTTCTTAATTCTGAACTAACAAATTTATAAAGTAAGTTTTCCAAATTTTTCTGATCATCATTGTCTAAACCAGAAAGATTTAAATCGAAAGGATTAAAAAAATGTAAACTTAATATCTCCTCCTCAGCAGGATTTAATTTTAAATTGTTAACAAACTCAGCATAAAGGGTTTTTACACAAGAATCAAGCAAACAATACTCCATCATATCTTTTAATCTTCCAATATACTCGTTTTCATTAGGGTCTAGATTCATTTTATATCACCCAATTAAATATTAATTAAAAATAAAAAAATTACTGCTTCATTTCTTTGTTAAACAAAGAACTAAAGTAGTTAATGAAATGAGGTGCTTCAACCCAAACAGCAGAATCGTAACTCTTATGTACAGTCTTATCGTTTGTTAAGAACAATAACATTTCACTATTGTCAACAACACAAAATCGAGCGCCACTTTTGTTTACTGCAGTTTTAACAGTAGCATACTTTGACATTTCTGTAACTGATTCTTTGTTAACACCTGCTGGAACAGCAACATTAACACTTACACCAGACTTAGCAGCTTTTTTCAAAGCAGAATTTAAAAGTTCAAACTTTCTTTCAAAACCGTCTTTAGAAGTTAATAAGGTAATAGTTTTTTGTGCCCTTTTAACCATTGAAGATAAATGTTCATGAACTTTGTCTCTTCCTCTAAAAGCGCCAGATTTATCAGTTGGATCAACTAATTTAATTCCTTCTGTATGTAATGTAGTTAATTCATCTAAAACGTCAGATTCTTTTAAGTTTGATAAAACTTTATTTCTTTGATCAGCTTCTTCTAAAACTTTTTTCTTTACTCTCTCTACAACTTCAGTTGGAGGAACAGCAAGATATTTTATAGGTTTGCCAACTTTAACAATAACGAAACCTTTTTTCTCTAAACTTTCTAGTACGTCATAAGCTCTACTTCGTGGAACATTAGAAATGTCAGATAATTCTCCAGCAGTTGATACGCCCCTTGACAGTAATGCTACCCATAATTTACTCTCGTAAGAGTTCAGACCAAAGTCCTTCAGTTTGTTTAAAAAATCTTTTTGTACGATCATTTTGATTATTTCCTCCTAATTAACATCGCGATATTTATTTTAATATCATCCTCTTAAATAAACTCAGAACCCCTTTAAATATGCTATATCCTTATCAAATACCCAATTGATTTATAAATGTTTTGGTTTGTTTGTTACTTTGGAGTAGTCATATAAACTATATGCTCAATCATCAACAGTAAACAACCTGCTATCTTTAACTTGAAATAAACCACTTCTAGCCCCGGCATCTAACCAACCGTGGGCGTAATTCAAAGCTGCAAAAGCATTTACATAATCGTCTTTACTAAAGAAATGCCCAGCATCAGAATAATATCGAGAAGCCATATCAAAGAAATCTTCTGCCTCTGCTAACCGAGAAGAATCAAACTTATCTTTAGCCATTTCTAAAGCTTCTTTAGTGATCGAGAAATACTTGTCCAACTTTTCTTTTGTAATTGTATTTTCCATTTTATTATGAGTTACTCTTTCTTATATAAAAAGTTGTTTGTTCATTTTAACAATTCTGATAAAGACTTTTATCCCCCATCTTTTCCAAAGAAATCTGTCCCGGCTTTTCTGTAGGAGGATATTTAGTTTCTGAATCCAGTTTTTTTAAAACAACAATTAGTTCAGAATCTTCTTCAACTCTTAATGCATAAAAAATTTGAGACCTTCTTTCTCTTTTTTCTTCAAACGTTAAATGTCCACGAACAGAATATGGATAAAACACTGCTCCGTCAGCATAAGCATCAAGATGATCTTTTATTGTAAGCGCTGAATAAGGAAGCACTTCAGATAAAGCTCTAGAAATTCTCGCTTTAACTCTACCTGTTTCTTTTAGATGTTCTCTAAACAATCTCCCGTATTCTATCTCTAAATCTGTCTCTAATTCCATTTTCTATCAAGAAACATCAATCACAAAAAAAATTATAAAAAAGAAAAATAAAAGAAAAATTATCTAACACCAGCAACAGGCCTTCTGATACTCATTGGTAAAATCCCTTCTTCAAATTCCATTAAAGCAATTTCAATTGGATTAAACCTAACTTTTTCTAGGCCTTCTTTTGAAAGTTTTACCAAGAATGGTGCGCCCATACTTAACTGTAAAGCTCTTGAACCAACCATCCGAGCTTTCTCGTACTTGGTATATTCAAATTTTTCTTCGTCCAGACTTTCTTTTTTCTTTGCCATTTTTAATTACCTTTTACTGCTTTATCTACTTCAGTCCTTAAAAACTTTGCTTTTTCTAAAGCGATATCAACCATCTTACCAACTTCTTCAATTGTTAAAGGCATTTCTCCACCTTTCTGCATTGCAGAAATTGTTCCTTTCTCATCAGAAGCGATTGTTAATCGAGCATCATAAGCATGCTCTTCCTGAGTTGTAGGATCAACAAGTAATTGTCCGTTGATTTTGTAAACAGTTACTGCTAACGGTTCTTTTAAGATAGGTAAAGGTTGATCGGTTTTCTTCTTGTAATTAATAGCGCCAGTTTCTGGATCAACTTCAGGGAACCTTGCTGCTTTCAAAGCAGTTAATGCAGCCAAACTTGCAGCATCAAAAAGATTTCCAGCATCGTTAATAGTAACAATATCAATAATTACAAACCAAGCTTTCTCACCAGGAGTAATGCAAAGTTTCTTCATATCAATAGCTTTAGCTTCTCTGATACCACGATCTGTAACTCTTGCTAATTCAACAGCTTTAATTCCTGGAGGACCAGATTCGTACTCAGGTGAACTTAATGGTAAAAGTTCAGCATTAATCATGATTCCACCTTGATCAGAAGTATCGTTGTAAGGTTTCTCAATAGCTAACTTTACTCCGGCCATTACTACAGTTTCACCAATTTGAACTTTAGCTGAACCTTCAGCAGTCCAAGAGATATTAGTTTCAAGTTGAATTGGTTGCCGATAATCAAGTAATCCTCGACCGTCCAATCTTTTACCAACTTTAGCCAGTGTTGAAATTGCTTCTTTATTACTTATCATTTTTCTAACCTCACGGCAAACTTATCTTTCAAAGCTTTCATTTGTAATTCGTAAACTTTATCTGTTGCCACAGATGCCATTTCTAAAGCTTTCATTAAATCTTCTTTAGATATTTCTCCATCCATTTGCAGTAAAGTAATTTCTTTAGTGTTATGGGTCATTGCTACTGGAATGTCTGAAACAATCGCATCGTAAGCTTCTTCATCATAACATAAATCAGCGACAACAGTACCATCAACTTCTCCAACAGCGACAGAAGAAATCATATCTTTCATTGGAATTCCTGCATCTGCTAAAGCAATAGATGCCGCAGAAATTGCTGCACATCTTGTTCCAGCATCAGTTTGAGGAAGATCAACATAGATATCAACTACTGCGTTAGGAAATGCACTTAAATCAATCATTGCGTTTAATGATTTTTCTATTACCATTGCAATTTCTTGCGATCGTCTACTATTTCCTGGTCGAATTCTTTCACCAGAACCTGAGAAAGGCATCATTCCATAATGGCATCTAACAATACCAGTTTTAGGATTTTGTTTAAATCTTGGAAACAGTTCTCTTGGCCCATAAACAGCTGCGTAAGCAGTAGTTTTACCAGCTTTAACTAAAGCAGAACCATCTGCGTTTGGAATAACTCCAGCTTTAGCTTCCATTGGTCTTAGTTCATCAAACTTTCTTCCGTCTACTCTTTCAGTGTAAGCCATTATTGCTCACCTCCTGTTAAAAATTTACCCATTTTCTCAGTTAAACCTTCTTCATGAGATCTAGCTTCAATCATTTTAACTGCTTTCTCTGCAAGTAATTCTTTCTCTGATTCGCCTTTAATCCAGACGATACCGTTTTGGCCAACAGTAATGTTGCATCCAGTCTTTTCTTTAATTAAAGAAATCATGCTTCCTTGTTTACCAATTATTCTTGGAACTTTCTGAGAATTAATTTTAACTAATCTACCACCAGAAATGCTGTGCAATCCTGGTTCTTTCATTGTTAAATCAATTAAGTTCTGTGAAGTTACTTTGGTAATTTTTACAACTGCATACTCGCCAATAGCTAAAATCTTACTCAAATCTTCATCTCTTTTAATGAATCTTGAAGATGCATCTTTAACGTTCATCATTGCTGAATAAGCAGTGTTAGTTTCAAATCGCCAGCCAGACATTGTAATGTCAAACACTTTAGCGATAATTTTATCACCAGTCATAGGTATGTACGGTCCTGATAGAGGTGTAATTTTCATTACTCTTCCAGTAACTCCTACTAATCCTAAAACCTTTGAAAAGATTTTTTCACCTTCTCTGTAAGTGTTATCCCCAGGTAAATAATCCATGCCTTCTGCAATGGTTTCTCCAGGTATAACTACTTCTCTTTCCTTTTTTAATATATTACTCATTTTTTTATTTATATATCCGTTATTCGATATTGTGAGAATTCGAACGGATATCTCCTTTATATTTTTCTCTCACTTTTACTTAAAATACGCTCCTTTTTTATAAATTTGTTGGTTAGAATGATAAAAAGAAAAAATTAATTAACTCTCAACAACTTCAACAACTACTTGCCCAGAGGTAATAGAATTCAGTTTGTCAATTAACTCTTCTTGGAATCCAGCAGGAATTTCTACTTTAACTGACCAGCTTCCATCAGTACGCCAATCTTCACCCAGGACTTTATTACTTCTGATAATCCCATTAGCTTTTCCAACAAAAGTAGCAGGAATTGTTATCTGTAAAATTCTTTGTTCAATCTTAATCGGAATAATTGGCCTTAATTTAGTAACAACTTCGTCAAACTGTTCTTCTACAGATTTATTATCATCCAAACGAATTTTTCCCTCTTCTAAAGCAGCTTCAATTCTGTTTGGAGGATGAGGTAATCCAGATTGAGGATCAATTGCTTGTTTACTAATTAGATGAATTAATTGATTAAGTTTATGTTCCCTTTCTTTTGCTCGGTGATCAGAAGTTAATTGAATTTCTCCCTCATTAATAATAATCTCAGCTACTTTCAACGGATCATCAGTTTTGAAAATTTCTTGTAATTTTGCAGAAGGGATTACTAAAGCTTTATTGGCATCAGAATATATTTGTTCAGACTGTAAGCATTCTCTGACGTTATTAATTTCACCATGTTTAAATTTCAAAGCCAGGTCTGGGTCTACACTAATTTCAAAATTTTCACCGAATTTTTTGATTCTTGCTAAATTAAGTTTTTCTGCCATAATTAAGTGGAATAAGAAAGAGTTTATTTAAGTTTCTATCAAGATAAAGTAAATAACAAATAAAGAAAAAGAAAAATAAATTGAAAAACTATTTCATCCGTGCTTTGATTTCGTCATCACTTAACTTGGTATAACGTTGATCTTTACTTGAAACATAAGCAACATCTACCCTTTCAAAGTTAAATTCTCCTTTCAAGAAATCTTTCATTAACCCAAGACCAAACTTGATCCCGTCTTCAACAGACATATTCGGCTTGTACTTTTTCTGTAAAACTGGTTCGATCTCTGTATCACCTTCACCAATTACTGCTGCTTTGTACTGGAAATATAATCCGTACGGTTCAGTTAAAAACAATTTAATAGTACCATCCTCTTCAACTCCAGCAACCAGTAAAGAAACTCCGAAAGGACGTAATCCTGCTGATTGTGTACAAATTTGTTTCAAGTCACACATATCTTTTACAATCGATAACACATCAATTTTTGAATCGTAAGTTACTGCATGTTGTTGTGCTTTTAGTTGAGACCTGTCAACCAAAACTCGAGCATCAGAAATAATTCCTGCAGCTGTAACCATAATATGGTCATCAATTTTAAACATTTTTTCAATCGCTTCAGGAACCAATAACTTTGAAGTTACCCTCTTATCTGCTACTAAAACAACACCATCTTTACATACAAGACCAATTGCGGTTGAACCTTGTTTAACGGTCTTTTTTGCATATTCTACCTGTAACAGCCTTCCATCAGGGGAAAACATAGTAATAGAACGATCATAACTCATCTTATCAACTGTTTGTCTATCCATTTATAGCCACCTCGCTTTTTATGATAAATATTTACTGGCTTTCTTAACCGTGCCAGATGTTATTATTGATTTAATAATAACTGGTATACTTTTAATACTTTTGCTTAATGTTAATGCAGCTTTAAGTTCATCAACATGTTTATTGTTAACTTTGACCATAAACATTTGCTTATCTGCGTTAAACCTTTCTTTCAAAATTAAGGGAGACGCTTTCCCTAACCCTAACTGTCCCCAAAATTCTTTCATGACTTTATCTATTTCCTCTTTAACTTCAGCAAACGAAAATTTTTCATCTGCAATTATTTCGAAAACGATGTACCTTTTCTTTTGCCTTAAAGAGGGTAAGAGTTTCATTCTAATTTTTATTCAACTTTTTCTTCTTCAATAGTTTCTTCAACAACGTCATCATTAGATTCAGGAGTTGGAGGTAATTCTGATGCGGGTTTAAGTTCTGCAACAGGTTCAACTGGTGCTTCTACGGATTCCTCTTTTGGAGTTTCTGTAGGTTCAGCTGCTACTTCTGGTTTAGCTTCTTCTTTAGCTTCAGTTTTACCTAAAACTTCAACTTTACCAAATTTTCCTGAAGAGATTTGTAGTTCGTCCCTAAATTCTGAACACCAACCATTTTCAAGATGAATTTTATCGCCAGCATTAACAGATTCAATATCTTCGTTCCACAAAGTCATTTTAACTTCGCCAGTAGCATCCTTAACTTTAAGGTTGCAAACACTTCCAGATTTGCCAAACTTTTCAAAAGTTCTTGGTTCTTCTTTATCCACGACCTCTAAAACAAGGTCAACATTACCAGTATTTGGTTTTAAATCTTTTATTTCCACTTTAAACACACTCCATTTATTTGTTAAACACATTCATCTGATAGGTTTTATATAATTTTCTATTATAAATAATAACAATCAACTAACAGAAATTCTTACTTACCTCGTTCCAACTGCTCTTTCAAATGAACAATGTGTTGATAATATTTCTGTTGAACTTTTCCAGGCAATTTTTGATAATTCTGATACATTGCTAAATACCTTTCTTTTTGATCTTCAATATTACCTTTATTTTCTTGCTGAATCAATTCTCCAATTTTTTTCTCTGCTTTCAGTTGCACTTCAACTTTTTCTCTTAAATCCGTTAACTTAGAGTAAAAGTTTTGTTTGTGTGATTCAGAAAGTTTCAAATACAAATTGTACATCCCTAAATATTTGCCTTTGATAACTTCTGAAGATTCTTCATCCAATAAAGGAACAATCTTTTTAAGTTTCCTTCTAAGTCTGTTTGGTCCATAAGCAAACTGCCAGTAAGCAAATATTCCACCAAAGACTGCTAATAATGCTAATGAAGATAATGCTAAAGTTCTTACTGGAGTAGGTTCAGTAATAATTGCAGGTAAAATTGCTGAAGAAGGTTCTTCTTCAACAGGAGGGATTACTGATTCTGAAGTTGGAACTGCTACTTCACAAGATTTCATTTCTGTTGGTTTAAGTTTGGTAATAACATTATCAACTTCCCAATTATCTTTCTTAGATTCACATTGATTAACATCTTGACAAGTTCTGGTTTGTAATCCATTACTACAAGCATTCCAAATGCCACATTCCCATGCCTGAGTACAGTTATCTTTTTTGCTAAGTACCACGCTTCCACCGGAACTGCTACTACCGCCTCCGCCTCCGCCTCCGCCACCCGAGGAAGAACTACTACTTGCCGTTGTGTTAGTACAAGCAGAACTTACAATAGTACAACTAGAACTACAACTTAAAGAGCCGGAACTAGCACTATAATTTTCACAAGCTAAACCGCCAAACTGAGTACCGTCACATTCTTCTGCAGCTTCTTTAATTCCGTCACCACAAATTGAAAGGACAAAAGGTAAATAGTCACCACCAATAATACTATCTGAATCATTGTAAGGGACTAAAGTATCTCCAACCCCATCACCAGAAATGTTCCATGGCGTACCGTTAGTTGGTGCAGTATCTGTTCCGTTATCAGACCCATTATAATTTGACCAAAAATTACCACCAGTACAGTTTCCACCAACAATATTGATAGTAGTACTAGAACAGGCATAAGTAGTATTCCATTCATTAGTTCCGGGATCAATACTATTATTGGTGTTATTAAAATAATTATTGTAAATACTATTATTATCAGAAGAAGAAAGGTTTATACCTTCTGAATTATCAAGCAAATTATTGTTAATGATAGTATTATTCAAAGAACTTAATGAATAAACTCCAATAGTATTGTTGTAAATATTATTATTATCAATTGAAGTATAGTTAGAATTACTTAAATTAATACCTATACTGAAATTAGTCAAATTACATTCGTTAACAGTAATATTATCAACACTATTAATCAAAATTCCGGAACCACTACTATCCCCAATAAAAGTATAATTATTACAATCAACCAAAATGTTAGGACTCGCTACAGTAAAACAAGTTCCAGAAGCATTTAAGTCTCTATTCAAACTAATGTTCTTATTAACGGTACCACAAGCAATTTTACCCACTTCTGTTAAAGGTAAATAATCACTTCCCGTCACTCCACCAGCAGAATTGGTAATGTTATATTCAATAGAATCACCAATACCATCAAGATCTGTGTCCCAACCGGTATAATTGTCCCAAAAGTTTCCGCCAAGATAATTACCACCAATCATGTTAGTTCCACTAACTAAAGTTACGTTCCAAAAATTAGTACCATCATCAATTGCATTGTTGGTTGTACTATTAAAGTAATTATCATAAACAGTGTTGTTGTAAGAATTAGATAAATTGATTCCAACAGTATTATTTACAAACCTGTTTGAAACGACAAAACTATCATTAATATCATCATAACTTAAACCAAGAGAATTGTCTGTGAAATTAGTATTAGTAACGTTAAAATTAATGGAAGGATCAACATAAATCCCAGTACTAAAATTATTAATATTTGCATTCAAAATTGTTATACCTTCTCTATTACTAACATTAATACCGATACCAGTACTATTTCCAATCAAAGAATAACCCGCCAGATTGATAGTTATATTATCTGCGAAAACATGTAAAGCAGCATCAGAGATGTTACAGGAAATGTCTTCAGTAAAAGTTACGTCATGCAAAATGTTTCCACCACAAGCATCACTGGATTTACTTAAAACTGCGGTCATAGTAGTATTAGTAATTCCTGCAATTTTGTAATACCCATCAGATTGAGATAAAGTTTTTCCGTCAGTAACACCAATTGAAGTAAGATTTACTTGTGATGAACAATTTGTATTTTCTGAAATATTATATTCATTTTCACAAATGTAAACTCCCGCATCAAAAGCATTATTATGATAAAGATAAATGGTATAATCATTAATTCCCGTGGTCCCAGATTTATTAATTGCAGTTTTATTCTCACTATAATCAATTTGTAAAGTTGCCACGTTAACGTTTGATTGATTAAATAAAGCGACAAATTCTAAATATGCTTTGCTAGTAGAAGTGTTAGTATAATTTACTAATTGAAGAGAGTTTGGAACAACTTCAGCATCAGTTAATTCTCCAGACACGTTACCATAACCAACAAGACTTGCAGCATCAGTAGTAGTAGGCACGTAATACTGTCGAGCAACATAAAGGACAAGTGGATAACTGTCATTAACGTTACTTGGACTGATTGTGTAGGTTGACGGTAAATCACCAACGCCATCACCTTGTTCTCTATCACTTGAACCGTCATCTAATCCGTAATAGTCTGAATAAAAATTACCACCTTTACATGGGCCACTAACAATGTTAGGTGTGGTACAACTGTAATCAGTGTTCCAAGTATTATCACTATCATCAAAGACGTTAATGGTATTTTCAAAATAATTATTTTTAATCGTATTTCCAATAGAGTCAGTAATATTTAACCCGACAGAATTTGTTTTTAACCAGTTATCATAAATATCATTATTATCAGAACTATCATTAAGTAAAATTGCTAGAGAAGTATTTTGAATATTATTACCAGTAATATTGGTAAGAGTTACACCTTGCAAATTTAAAACAGTTACACTTTGATGAGATGCAGTGTTGGAAGAGATTGTTCCAGAACTAAAACTGCTCGCGTTAAGTTCAATCAAAGTATTAGTAGTAAATACAGATTGATCCGTACTATCTAAATAAACAGATTCTAAAATATTTCCTGAAATGGTTAAACTATCTGAAGAAGTAATACTTAGTAAAGGGTTAATGGTATTGTTAAGATTAATAACTGTTGAATCTACATTGTAAAGTAAAGCATCATTATAGATCTGATTATCGCTAATTGTTAATGGAGTACTATCATTAATTTCTAGACTAGGAGAACTAGTTGAATTAATTGTATTATTAATTAAAGTTAAAGAATTACTATCACTTAAAGCCTGCAAACCGGTTGTACTTTGATCAATAGTATTATTTGTAAAGGTGTTGCTAACAGAGTTGCTTAAGTAAACATTATTAGTATTGTTCGAAAAACTATTATTAGTATAACTATTGGAATCCGAATTGGTAGAATATAACCCGTAAGTGAGATGATTACTAACAACATTGTTTACAAACTGGTTACTACCACTTCCATTTTTAACCCTTAACGCTTCACTTCCCGTTTGGATAGTATTATTAGTAAAGATTGAATTAGTCGTTCCTTTATGAACAAAAAGACTGTAAACATCACTATTAGAAATGTTGTTGTTAGTACTATTAGAATAACTAGAATTGACCAAATAGATACCATGATAGTTGTCCCATAACGTATTATTTTCAATAAAATGGTTAGGACTATTAAAGACATAAATCCCATAAAATTTCTTTTGTAAATTAATATTATTATCCTTAATGATAGTGTTTTCAGAGTTGATAGAGTAAACCCCATTATTATCATTCTCTAACGTGTTATCAATAATCTTTGTTCCGGTGGAATTAAATTGATAAATAGCGTAAAAGTCGTTATCATAAAGATAATTACTAGAATTAATTTCAATATTAGTGGAATGCTCTACTCTAACCCCATAATAAAAATTAGTAATGTTACAATTTTTAATCACGACATTACTTCTTCCGGTAATATATATCCCAGAACTGGTACCATCACCAGTAATTAAATAATTGTTACAATCCAAAGTAATATCATCAGCGTTAATTATGATTCCATTACCACTACTACAAGTTATACTGCTGGAAAGAACTGAATCCTGACTAATCGTTTTCGGACATGAAGTTACTGCCCCCGTACTAGCGGTTAAAGGAAAATAATCTCCGTTAACAACAATGTTAGAATTGTAAGGGAGATTACTGTCTCCAATACCATCACCCGAAATGTTGTAAGGGTTAGCTCCTAATCCAGAATCACTGCCAATATAATTGCTCCAATAATTTCCACCACCAGCACCACTACCGATAATACTAGTTGAACCATTATAACTTACGTTCCAATCATTGCTACTACTTGCATCTGAAAAAGCATTATTAGTGTTAGTAAAATTGTTATTATAAATGGTATTAGATCCAGAACTTTCAAAATAAGCTCCCCACTGAGAGTTACTATAAATATAGTTTGCACTAATATTTGTTCCCGTAGAAGAGGAGGTAAAGTAAATACCACGAGAGTTTCCGTAAAGGTAATTATTAGTGACTATGCTATTAGTACTTTGACTAAAATAAATGCCTTCTGTAGTATCAGTAATGTTAGTAGCATTAATGATTGTTCCGGAGGAAGAGATTGCATAAACCCCATTAGCAAAATTTTCCAGATGACAATTTTGAATAGTTATTCCGGATCGACCAGAAAAATAAATTCCTGAACCAGCACCACCACCAACAATTTGATAATCATTACAATCAATCTGAACATTGTCAGCAGTTATCGTAAAACAAGTTCCACTAACAGTAAGATTCTGAGTTAAGATAATATTATTGGTAATGGTTCCACATTGAGATAAGAGTGGTAAACTATCGCCACCATTTTGGATATTATTAGAGTTATTGTAAGGGATTAATGTATCGCCAATACCATCGCTTGAATCGTTGTAAGGATAAGTACCACTTCCATCATCAACACCATTATAATTGTTCCAGGAATTACCGCCCCAACAAGAACCGCCAACAATGTTTGAACCTTTAGTACAATCATAACTAGTGTTCCAATTATTAGTACCATCATCACCACTATTATTAGTGTTAGCAAAATAATTATTGTAAATGGTGTTACTGTTAGAAGAAAAAATAGCAATACCAACATCATTATTTCTGATTATATTTGAAGAGAGATTATTACTATCAGAACTGGTTAAATAAATAGCTTGAGAATTATTAGTGATGATTGTATTACTGTCAAAGGTAGAAGAGTTAGAATCACTTAAATAAATCCCATAATAAGTATTAGAACCAAAAGTGTTAGAGGAAAAATTGTTGTTTATGGAAAGAGTAGAATTTATCCCTTCAGTATTAGCGCTAAAAGTATTATTTTCAAAAGTGCTCCCATTGGCATCGTTTAAATACAAGCCAGTAGAAAAGTTAGAGATCAAACAATTTCTAATGACAACATTAGTTCTTCCACTAATGTTAAATCCGAAATCACTATCATTACCCCTGATTGAATAACCTAGACAATCAATAATAAGATCCTCATTATTAGTAACAGTAAAACAATTACCAGTTGTGTTTAAAGAACTGGAAAGATTAAATGAATGATGTACAGGACCACAACTAATATTGGCAACAGTTAAAGGATAACTGTCCGTATTAGAACCGCCAGGGATAGAATAAACAGTATCGCCTAAACCATCATTATCACTATCTGTACCCGTGTAATCATCCCAGAAATTACCGCCAAGGTAAGGGCCATCAAGGATATTATACAAAGTAATATCAGTTTGTAATACTCTGCTAGTGTTCCAACTATTAGTGCCGTCATCATAAGAATGGTCAGTATTACCACTAAAGAAATTATCATAAATAATATTACCTGTACCTCCAGAAATCAAAGTTCCATTCTGAGAGTTAGAACTAATATTATTAGTTTTAATTGTAGAACTGTTAACTCCGGAAAAATAAATTCCGTTCTGGACATTAGTGGAAATATTATTGAACCAAATAGTTAAATTAGAAGATTCCGTTATCCAAAATCCGGAAAGCTGGTTATTATAAATATTACTATTGCTGTTAGAAAAACCACTAAATGTTTCACCAAATGTACTATGCGTAACTGCTGATAAATTAATGCCGTGCTTAGTATTATTATAAACTTGGTTAAGATCACAGAACTTAATGTTCGTTCCGGTACTAATTTTTAATCCATCTAAACTATTTAGGTTAATGATATTACTTTTGAAAGCAAAATTATCTGAATCTGTTAAAGAGATTCCTTCTTTAGAGTTACTAGTAATGTTATTGTAATAAAAATTATAGCCATCAGTATTACTAGCTAAAACTCCTTCTTGAGTATTATCATGGATATAGTTCTCTTCAAAATCAATACCACCACTATCACAATTACCATCTCCAGCAGTATCAGAATCCACAAAATAAACCCCTCTGTCATTGTAACGAATTTCGTTATATTTTAAAGTAATAATATCAGAATTATTAATCATAATTCCAGCATTAGTATTATTATCAACAAGATTATTGTTAATGGTTACCCGATCAGAATTGCCACTTAAATGAATTCCATAACGAGTGTTATTATTAATGGTATTGTTTTCTAAATAGCTGTCCGTACCAGCACTCTCCTGGGGAAAACTGGCCCTTAACCAAATTCCATCTACTTGTTGGTTACTATTTAAGTTTTGAACCGTATTGTTAACAAAATTTAATTCACTGGACTGATCTGCATAAATACCCGTACCATTATTATCTCTAATCGTGTTATTAATCAAAGTAATATTTTGGGCATTACGAACATAAATTCCATAAGTGAAATTACTAATTAAACAGTTCTGAACAGTAACATTATGCACGTTAACAATTTCTACTCCCCGTTCATCACCAGCACCGGTTCCATTACCAAATAGAGAATAGCCTTTACAATCTAAAACAATATCACTGGCAGTAAGAGCAAAACATTCTCCGGTTGAAGAAACAAAGTCTTCAATCAAATTAACATTAACACTCCAGACTAAAGGACAGGAACCATCAGGGTCTATTAAAGGCTTATCATCATTGACACCTTGTGAAGCGTTAATTGCGTAAGGTTGATCCCCTAAACCATCACCGTCAATGTCAAATCCGGAATATAAATCCCAGAAATTCCCACCTAAACAAGGACCGCCAATAATGTTAGTAGTATCACCATTAGACCCGTTTGGACAAGTAGCGTTCAAGTTCCAGAAATTAAACCCGTCATCAAAACCAGGATAAGTGTAACTGGTAAAGTTATTATTCCAGATCCGATTATATTCTGACCCATCAGGGTGTGATGTATTCTCGATATACGCGTTGTAAGTATTATTAAAAAAATGGTTTAAAGTAAAATTGTTTCTGGAACCATTTTCAATATGAATAGCTTTACCCCATCCTTCCAAGAAACAGTTTTGTAATAATATGTTGTTCCTCCTATTAATTGTAAAAGCAGAAAAGTTTGTACAATCTGCAGCAACACATTTTATTTTGTGATTTTGACAATCAACAGATAAATCATCCCCGCCAAAATAAAATGCTGATTCGTTACATTCATAATCATGTCCCAAGTTACCAATATTAGAAGAAATTGTAAAATTACAACTTCCTACCACTGTTTGTATTCCAACTAAAGCGCCAGTTATAGAATTACCATTATCAGAAACAAAATAAACACTTGTAGCTAAGGCTAGAATGACAGCGACAATAATACCCGCTATTGCAATCGACCCCTTTTTGTTCACTTTTGCTTCAACTCTTTTTTGTTGCATCTTTAATTATTGTTATTATTTATATATGTTACTTTTCTTCTTCAAAATCTAAATACCAACGATCGTTCTCTTTATCATATTTGAAAAGGATATTATTTTTCTTATCTAAGTCTAATTTGAAAAGAAGAGGTTTAGGAATAGTTGTTTCGAACGAACTTCCTCTAGAGTATAATTTACGTTTAAATTCCACTGTCTGAGATACTTATTCTTTTCCTATTTATAAAACTTACTATTTTTGTAATTTTTTAGCTTATTTATCTACTTATTTGTTTGCTTCTTTTTTTAGTTATTTAATTACTTATAAAAATACTTACTTTGCTCCGGTTGAAGATGATATTAGAAAAAGAAGATTTAAATAGTTTAATTGTTTAATTTGTTTTTAATGAAGAAAAAAAGAGGCTATCATTGGAATTTTACTAGTAAGCAGAAAAAAGAAGTAGGTTTGATTATTGGATCTGTTTTAGTAGTAGCAATGATGGGCATTTATGTTCAATTTTTTACTGGAGAAATTTTTGGTAATTTTGTTGGCGCAGCAATTAATCCTTATCAAGCAACAACTAACGGAGTATTGAGCGTATTAAACAAATATACACCCGTTAAAGGTAATGGAGCTTGTAATGATATTTGCGGAGAGATGGTCTGTTTACCGTATCTAGATGAGTGTAATGTCGCGTTAGAAGAAAACCAATGTTATTGCGTAAATATTCCTAAGTAATTCATAAAAAACTTTCTTTTCTTAAAACTGGAAGCAATTCATATTCTTGAGATTCATAATAAATCTTCCAACTTTTTAAAAATTCTTGAAACCTACTCGCCATTTGTAAAGGAACAAGCACTACTGACCTAGTTAATACTTTTCCTTCATTAACCAATAAATTTTTCATTCCTCGATCAAACTGTACTTTTTGGACATTGGTTAATTTTTTTAAAGAATATTTGTATAAAACCATTGGTTTTACTTTATAAATTTCTGCCAAAAATTGATTTTTTTTAACACTGAAACCCTCTTTAATTAAAGTTAACCAAATTAAAGAATAAATTGAATCTAAGTCAATAATTTGAATATCTGCTTCTTTTTTTAGAATGTTTTTTATTTTTTTTTTAGTTTCTGACAATTGACCCTTTTCGTTTACAACTAAAGCTACATCAATATCATTAGCATTTCCATCTTTAACAAAAGAGCCGAATAAAATAATATCATTAATATCTTTATTCAACAATTTTTTTAATTGTTTCTGGTAATTCTTTATCTCCGATAATCTTCTGGATTCCATTTTTTATTAACTCACAAGTTTCTTTTAAAATTGGTTTTGAATAAGCATCAGTATAATGACTAAAAATATTATCAACCGTTGAATAAATCTCTGGAAAATATTCTTCCAAAATTCTAAACCGTTCATGATGATTTTTAGGAAGTTTATTTAATTTAGAATAAATAAGAAAATCACAAAGTGCAAATAACGCTTTTGAAAAAAGAATGGCTGCATTTTTATATCTACTTTTTTCTAATTGTTCATCTGCACCTTCAAACTCTTCCAAGAATGTTTTCTCAATCTCTTCCATTTAGGTTAAAACTATGACAAAGTATATAAATGTTTTTGTTTAACATTAACGTTAATTATTAGCGTTTTTGTTAATAAAAAACAGGAAGTTGTTAATTAACAAATAGAGGAGAGAAGGGTTCTTTTGTTAATAGAAAACAGAGAATAAACATAACTAAGATTCATTGACTGCCAAGATCCAACTTGTAAAGGGAAACAAGGTTCTAAAGGTATTTGTGAACCTAAGTTTCTTTCATAACATTTATATAGGGATTCTTATAAATTGACAATTGATTGTCAAAAAATGAGAAAATGAAAAGAGAAGAAATATTACAAATCTTGATGGACGAACCTTCGATAGAAGTTACCATCAGTGAAATAGTAAAAAAAATAAAAATCCCTTCTAAAACAGGGTATAGACAAGTTCATAATTTAATCAAAGAAAAGATTTTATCCTCAATAAAGATTGGGCCTTATCATCAGGTCAAGTTAAATTTAAACCAGGAAATAGCCTTGGCAGAACTGGTCAAAGTAGAGATGAATAAAAAGGAAAGATTCTTAGACGTACAAACGACACTGATTAAAAAAGCGTTTCAAAAATTGGAAGAGAGATTAAATAAGTTTGCCCAAATAGAAATCATTTTAGTCTTTGGTTCTTACGCTAAAGGAAAACAAAAAACAAGTTCAGACATTGATTTGATTGTCTTGTTGACTAAAAAAGATCAGAAATTAAGACAACAGGTTGAAAACCTGATCGCAGAGATAAGTTATGAATTTGCGGACTTAATAATTAACCCTTTAATAATCAGCTTAAATGATTATTTTAAAATGCTTCAAGAAAAAAAAGAAAATGTGGGGAAACAATCTTTTAAAAATCATATCATTATCAAAGGTTCATATGAATTCTGGAAAGATGTTGGAGAGGTGATTCAAAATAGAACCAGAAGATAAGGTTATCAAAAGATTTGAGGACATTTTTGAAAATAAAGATAAAAAACTTCAATATACAATCTTATTAGATCAAAGCATAACAGCACTGGCAGAAATATATAAAGAAAAAGGGCTTAACTCTTTACGTTTAGCTAAAGCGTTACATCTTGTATTTAAAGTACAACCCGGTAAAGAGATCAAAAATATCTCTGCGGAAATATTAGATATTGTCAGAAACTTCAAATTATTAGTTTTAAAGAAAGAAGATTTAGCAATGTATGATTGGGTTATTGAAATGTTTTATTATGGAATGTATGATCTAGCCACAGCAGCAATCGCTAAAGAAGGTTTTAGGTGTACTACTCATTATACTACCCGATTAACGTTAGAATATTTATTTTGTATCAAAGGGAAAGATCGAACAAAGTTGTTCAAGATTTATGATCGAATCTTATTAAAAAGAGAACAAATCCAGAAATTAAAAAAAGCACAGGAAAAAAGAGAAGCTGCTCGTTATAGAGTTTCAGAAAAAATCGGGTTGGAAGATGCAGAAGAACTGCTTGATGATGCTGACCAGTTCAGAAAAGAGATAATGCCAGTGATTTTGGAATGAAAAAGCAGAAAAAGTGTTTTTGTGCAATGATTAGATTTGCTGACTGCCAAGATCCCACCTGTAAAGGCAAACAATGTTCTGCTGGTGTTTGTGAACCTAAGTTTCTTTCATAAACCATTAGGAAAAATTTATTAACTTCAAAGTTTTCTATTAATTTTAATATTAAAAAAGTAGGTGATAATAATGCAAATAAACAACAGAAATCTAAGATTTCTGAGCTTAATTTTATTGCCTGACAATAATAATCTTATAATGAAAAAGAGAAGGTGAAACAAATGCAAATAAAATTAAACATACAAAAAAAACATTTCTGGATAATTACTAGTTTAATAATAATGATGATCGGAGCTTTGGTACTTGCTGCCCCAATTAGTAAAATAAACATGAATTCTGCTGATGAATTTGGACATAACACTGAAGATTTAAATTTTAAAATATATCAGGAAATTTATGAAAAAAGTGATGGTAATACGGAAATTGGTAAAGAAGTAGGATGTCCAGAGAATCATTTAGCAATTAGTTGTTCCGTATATTCTAAATGTACAGATTGTGGTGACGAAGACAGCTGGTTTTGTAAAGTTCGTGAGGACCAAGGAGGATGTATGTTCTCTTATGATGTCGCGGGTACGTTAGATTATAATCCCACTGAATATATTTGTTATTGCATAGCTAGTCAAAAATAAAGACAACAATTAATTACAGTTACATTTGTAAGTTGTTGATTCTGGACCAGACTTTTCTAACCAGGCTTCGCAATCGAGACCCCAATACATTTTCATAAGTTGATCATCACACTTGATAAATGTATGTTCGCCTTTACTACTTTCAACAACATTACCAGTAATCTCGTAACCATCGCCACAAGCACCTTTTAGGCAATCTAATTCCCCACTTTTCTTATCAATAGCACCAATCGAAGAATGAGTACAAAAAACATCATCTTTATCTTCGTCAAAACCCATCCAAATATGAATCTCTCCATATTTGTTAGAACATGTACTATTTAAAACTTGATAAATTCCACCCAAATCTTCACAGCCCTCAAATGTTTCCCGAATGCCACATTCAGGTTCTTGCTGTTCTTCACAGTAACCTTCTACGCATTGTTCATTAGTTGCACATTCTTCATTAGCAATACATTCATAACCATTATCACCACCATTATCGCAATTTGGTGTTAAACCAATAACGATAGCTGCTAATCCGCTTAATAATAATTTTTTAACCATTTTACCATTTCCCAGTAGAGTTTATATTTAAAAGTTATGGAAAAAGTAAAACTTATTTAGAACAAACCCTAAATATTTATATAACTATTTAAGCATTAAAGTAGAAAATGACTTTAAAAAATAAATTAGCAATGTTACTTTTAGGGGCAAGTTTAGCTCTTGGATATTCCTGTGGAACGGAAGATGATAATGGGATTGAATGTTATTCTGCTGAACAATGTTTAGAAGGAGAACAATGTCTTGAAGGAGTTTGTGAAGAACTTACTTGGCCAGAATGTAAAATGAAGAATTATATGGACAATAATTTCTGTGAAGATTTTACTGGCACGTATAAAGTTGCAGAATCTAATTGTTCCAATAAATATGATAAAATTTCTTTTCTAACGTTAGAATACTCTTCAGAGAATCAAGGGTGCAATTATACAATAATTGGAGTTGACAAAAAGACTCAAGAAGAAGATTGTCTTAACGCTTGTGAATCTGAATGTGATCCGTTTGGAAATTATATCCAAAATGAAGGTTCAAATAGTGAAGAGTTTATGAAATGTAATGAAAACGTTGTTAAAATGAAATGGTATAATGGAGAATGTGAAGCCTGGTTAGAAAAAGTATCATTAGATAACACAAATAGTGACATTTGTGAACATTAAACTTTTTATTTCTTTTTTTATTTATTATAGTAACATTTATTAACTATAATTATTTTATTTATAACCTAAATGAAAAAAGTGGTGTTGTTTACAGTATTTGTAATTCTATTAGCTGGTTTTGTATCTGCAACAACTTCAACTACTCCCGCAGTAGATGTAGATTGTGAATGGCTCGACACTGGTTGCCCCGCAGATCGTCCAAATTATATTTTCTATTTGAATCAACTTAATAATGCTCATGCTTATACTACTGGTCCAATGACTGGTCCTAACTCTTTAGAAAATGTTCTATGCTGTAAAAATGTTGAGAAAGGAACAAGTTGTAATGAAGACAACACTATTGTTTGGTTAAATCAAAATGATAATGCTCATGCTTCCGTAAATAAAGGAGGATTATATCAAACAGGAGTTTGTTTAGAAGGGGCAATTTGTGCAAACTCAGGAAATGTTGAAGATTTTATGGTTGGATTAAGTCAGAGTTCTAATGCTCATTTGTATAGCGAGAAAGGTACTGCCGTTGGAACTAGCAGATATTGTAAATTATCTGGAGAAGCTGCTGCCTCTGCAGAAGTGCAAGCTGAACAGGAAGCTTTGAACGCGCAAGGATTAGGAGAAATCTGTGGACTCAATTTAATAGATGATGATGGAGATGGTTTCATGGACTGTTCTGATGATGAATGTTATGATCAAATTGAATGCCTTAACCAACCATGCAGTAAAACACCCGACACATCTAATGAAATGTCAGTTACCAATACAATGGTAGTTTGGAGTTATGTATCTACAGAATTAAATAAAATGGATGCTAACCAAGCTCCGTTAAGAGTTGGTTGCCTAGAAGAAAATCAATGTCTTAGAAATAATAATGCCGTAAAAAATTATGATGAAGTTAACAAAAATGGCGGAAAGGAAGTTTGTTCAAGTGACGGAAACTGGCTAGGTTGTAAAGCTAGCAATCTGAACAATAACCCTTTAGTTAGAATTGCAGATGAATTAAGTGATGGTGGAAATTATTATTGTACTGGTGAAAAATGGATTCCTGTAGAAACTAATTGTTCAGATGGAATAGATAACGGCGGAATAACTGCTTATGCTTCAAACGGTGGAGTGTTTAATTTCATTGACTGTCAAGATCCAACCTGTAAAGGCAAACAAGGTTCTAACGGTATTTGTGAACCGAAAAAGGAATTGACTTGCCATGACGGATTTGATAACGACGGTGATGCAGATGGTTCATTACAAGGAGTTAATTATCCCGTTGCTAAAACTCAAGAAGAATTAGAAGCAGAAGCGGCTAAAAAAGAAAAATTAAAAAAGTATAAAGAAGAGACTAAAGCAGTTGATATTTTAGAATTTATTGAAGAAGGGATAGACCCATCTGATTTTGAACGTAAATTTGATGGTTGTTCCACCAGTGAATGTTTTAATGCCCCTATTGAAGTGAAAGGGATAAATAAAGCCGTGTATCTTAAAGGCACCGAAAATAGTTATGTAAAACTATCAAAAAAGGCACTTAACAATAAAGAAGATTTTTCAATCGCAATGTGGGTAAACACTAAGGATCAAAAAAAATCAGCAATTCTTTCAGCAGCAAATTCTCAAGGAAATAACGGTGATAACGAATTCATTATTTTTAATCCAAAAAAATTAACTATTTTCCTTAAAGGGAAAAAAACAATAACTAATTTTGATTTAACTAAAGGAAGTCAATGGAAACATCTTGTTATTACAAGGCACCTTAAATCTGTGAAAGTTTATATTGACGGTAATTTTAAACAACAATTGACCCAATATGATGATGGAAGTAAGTTAAACGTTGAACAATTAATTTTAGGACAAGAACAAGATGTTAATAATAATGGTGATTTTACTTTTAATTCAAATCAAGCATATGAAGGGTACATTGACGAATTAAAGATTTATAATAGAGTTTTAGACCCAGATGAAATAAAAAATTTATCTGTTGCTGAAGGGGCAGATCTAACTTTACAAGCAATACAACAAGCTCTTGCAGGAAACGCTCTCGCTCTACCTGGACAAGAAAGAGAACCATCGTTCTTACGAAAAGCTTGGAACAAAGTTAAAACTATATTTAATAGAGATGAAGCGATTGCTGGTCAAGTTATTAATACAGGTAATCTTGGTAATCTCAATAAAGGTATTTCTGGCAGTCAAGCAACTCAGACTGCAAGTAGTATAAAAAATAATCAGATTGCTAAAAGTTCTACAAACCAAGCACAAAACAATCCATCTATTGCCGGACTCGGAAAAGTTGGTAACCCATCTATTAATTTAGGGAATACCAATTTAGGAAAAAATCAATTAGATGGAATAAACCCCAATATGATTCAATCAAATGTAGGTAACACCTTCTCTCAAGAAGCCATAGATTATGTTGTAAACACTCCTGGCACAGACTGCTTTGACTCAGACTGTAAAGGCGTCCAAGGACCAGCTAACCATACTTGCTGTTTTAACATCAATGATTGCGAAAGTGGTAATGTTTGTTCAGGTAATCAGTGTCATGAAATTGTTTGTAGTGATAACACTGATAATGATGGCGATAATTTAATCGACTGTGCAGATAATGATTGTGATCGTTTACCTTGTGGTGAAAATTCTAAATGTTTCAATAGTCAATGTGTAAAAAAAGCAGAAGCTGAATATGCTACCGGTGAAGAAATTAAAACAGCTTTCACAATTACATACCAAGAAATTTTTGAAGATTTAAAATCAACCAGTAAAATTGTTAAAGGTGAAGGTGATTGTAATACTGTTTGCGGAAATCAAAAATCTTTATTTGGTGAGGGGGCAGGTATTGGTGTCTGTACTTGTATAGAATAAAATGGTAAAAAAACAAAAGAAACATCCGTTGGACGAAACAATGGTAATTGCTGTAATGGTAACTGCATGTATTTGTATTTTAATCATTCTAGCAAGTTTTATGACCACTACAGGTAAAGCTACTGCAACTCTTCCAAATCATCAAGATTTAATTAACATCCTTAATTCCGCAAAAATGGTGCAAGGAGAAGAGATTCAGGAAGGAGCAAGTGTAGCAGAAATCAGAAAAGCGATTAAAAGTTGTAACAACATTTGTATTAACGAAAAACGGTTTTGTGTTCTTTCCAGAACAAAAAATAATCAACTTTTAACTTGTGATAAAGGTGGCGTAGGATTAACTTGCCTTTGTGCATCAACTAGTTAATTAAAATAAAGTTCAAACAGCTTATTCTTAAGTTCTTTAATTTTTATCCGTTCTTGTTTAGTACTATCTCGATCTCTAATAGTTACACAATTATCTTCAAGAGAATCAAAATCGATAGTAATACAATACCGAACACCAATTTCATCAGCTCTGGCATATCTTCTACCTACAGATGAAGCTTGATCATAGAAACAAGAATAACAATCTTTAATGGAATCGTAAACTTCCTTACCCAAAGAAACAATATTATCTTTATTTTTTACTAAAGGAAACACTGCACAAAAGAAAGGTGTCAGTTTGTTAGACAAACCCAATACAATATTACCTCTTTCCTGATCATTAGTATAATTCAAATCAAGTAAAGCATAAACATGTCGATCAACACCAAAACTTAACTCCAGAACGTGCGGGATAAATTTATCGCCAGTTTCTTCTTCAAGCACTTCCATTTTTTCACCAGAAACTTTTTCATGGCCACTTAAATCGTGATCTGTCCGGTAATGTAACCCGCCCATTTCAACAAATCCATGTTCAGCCAAATCAATCTCTAAATCAAAATGGTACTTGTTATAGAACGCTTTCTCTTTATCGTCTAACTGGTACAACCTGAATTTATCTTTAGGTATCATCAACTGTTCAAAATAAAACTGTTGAATTTTTACTAAATGGTAAACATAAAATTTTGGTAAACCAGAATCAACTAATTGCTGAGCAGTCCTTTCCACAATCATTTTCTTTTCACGATCTTCAACAAGCATTGTCCTTAACGGATAATCTTTAACATTTTCAAAGTCAGGATGTTCATTGACTTTATTAGGATTGAAAAATAGTTGCAATTCTGCTTGCGTGAATTCTCGCTGTCTTAACGTTAAGTTCCTTGGCGAAATTTCGTTTCGATAAGCTCGACCAATTAAAGCGAGTCCCATTGGTAACTTTTTTCGTAACAGTTCATATTGTAGTTTAAAATTTACGTAAGGACTTTGAGCAGTTTCTGGCCGTAAATAAGCACGGCTTGAAGTTACTGCCCCCATTTGTAATGGAAACATCATATTAAGAACAGTTATTGGTTGCAATTTAGCTTCACAAACTAAACATCTAATTCCGTTATCCTCAACAACTTTGTTAAGTTCTTCAGCAGTTAGCCCTTCGAAACGTTCACCTAACTTCTTTTCAACTAAATGATCAGCCCGTTCAACATAATCACATTTACTACATTTAGCGAGAGGATCAATAAAATTTTCTAAATGGCCAGAAGCTTTGAAAACTTTTTCGTGCATAATGTTTGCAGTTTCAATTTCGTAATAATTGTCGCCTAAGCCTAAAAAGTATCTTCGCCAAGCATCTTCAAAATTCTTCTTTAACTTTGTACCAAGATGACCGTAATCATACAATCCAGCTACGCCACCATAGATTTCACTAGAAGGATAAATAAAACCTTTCTTTTTACAGAAAGTTGCTAATTCTTTTGTTGTTAGTGTCATTTTAACTTGAATTAATTACGGGTTTATTAAATTTTTTGATTTATTTCTTCATCCACTCAACTTCTTCTTTACTTAAATCTAATTCATTAGCAATTGCAGAACAATCCCCATGTTTAAACATCTCTTGGAAGTAAGGAATCTGTTGTAAAGCAACTTTTTTAGAAGTGTGCGTTGCCATTGCCAGTTTCTCAGCAATATCTTTCTTTTTAGCAAACTTCATTTTTGCTTGCCAGATTCTTAACAACCGCATTGTTGGTTTGTAAGGAACAAATAAAGGATTCCTTTCAGTTTTTGCTGAAGAAATTCCTGCTGTTAATAAACTGTAAATGTAAACAATGAATCGCCAATGTTGTTGTTTTCTTATTCTTCCTCTGAACTGATCAGCTCTGGCTAAATGTTCATAAGCTTTAGCCAAACTTCTAGCATCCAAATATTCTTTAGGCAGATTTGCATCCATCCATAAAAATATTTCATCCATTTTAATGTCAAGATCATTCAAAGCAGGCAATGCATTTTCTACAGAAGAAGATTTAAAAATTATTCGTAAAGCGTTGATAATAGAATCAGTTCTTTTCCTGTCAGACAATTTGCTAGTATCTGCAAACATAAAACTCTTATCTAAAGAACTTATTTGTAAATCTATTAAAGCACCTCTTAAATCGCCGTCAACTTGTCTCGCTAAAGAATTGATTGCTTTCTCTTCAAATTCAATCTTTTCCTTTTTACAAACATCTGTTAAAACGTTAGCAATTGTTCTGTACTCTAATTTGTGAAATTCAATCATCTGGCAAGCTTTTCTTAGAGCTTTAAATTTTGAATTGTAAGGGTCGTTCGCAGTTAAGATTACTGGAAATGTTGACTTCTCAATTGCTTTTGTTAATGCTTGAATACAACCTCTGTCTTTCACGCCAGAAATGTTATCAATTTCATCAATAAGAATTAGTTTCGGTTTGAAAAATAAAGATTGTTGACCAATTGCAGAATTAAGAAAAGAACCCATGTTCGCTTGGTTTCTTAAATCTGAAGAATTTATTTCAAGTAAATCATAATCTAACTGCTTCGCTAAAGCATAAACAGAACTAGTTTTTCCATTTCCAATCGGCCCATAAATTAAAGCTGCTTTCTGCCTTTTTGTTGTATAATTTACAATAAAATCTTTCAGTTCAGCTACTGCTTTCTGCTGTCCAAATACTTGTGTCTCGTTCTGTGGAGTGTATTTAGTAGTGAATAGAGTCATATGATATTCAGAGATCTACTTATTTAAATTGTTTGTGTTTTATTTAACCCCTCCAACCTAGAAATATATATAAACCACTAGAAAACTTTTTTCTAATATGAAAAAGGGGTTAACATATTCAAACGTTCTACTTATGCCTAAAAAAACTCCGTTAAGTTCTAGAAGTGAAGCTGACGTAAAAACTAGGTTCACTAAAAACATTAGTTTAAACGTTCCGTTAGTAAGTTCTAACATGGTTACGGTAACTGAACATAAGATGGCAATAGCAATGGCCCGAAGAGGTGGTATTGGAGTGATTCACCAATTTGGAACAATAGAAGAACAAGCATCAGAAGTTAGAAAAGTTAAAAGAAGTACCAGTTATATTATTGAAAATCCTGTTTCTATCCAAAATGGGGCAACGATTGAAGAAGCAGTTCAAATGATGCAAGAAAAAAGTGTTACCAGTATTTTAGTAAAAGAACAAGAACAATTAGTAGGAATTTTTACTAAAAGAGATTATTTGTTTGAAAATGATTTAAGGAAACCAATCAATTTAGTGATGACCCCTAAAGAAAGACTTATTACGGCTGAATATGGGATTGATTTAGAAGAAGCAAAAAAAATTCTTCACCAACATCGGATTGAAAAATTACCTTTAATGTCGGACGGAAAAGTTAAAGGATTAGTAACTACAAAAGACATTAGCAGATTAGAAAAATGGTCTCAGGCTTGTCGAGACCGGAGAGGAAGATTAAGAGTGGCTGCCGCTCTTGGCGTAAGAGATACCATTGAAAGGACACAAGCATTAATTGCTGCAGGAGTAGATGTTCTAGTTTTAGATGTAGCGCATGCTCATTCAGATTTTGTTATTGAAAGATTAAAAGAATTGAAAGCACGATTTCAAATTGATGTCATGGTCGGAAATATTGGCACGGCGGAAGCTGCTAGAGATTTAATTGCTGCTGGTGCAGACGGTTTAAAAGTTGGTATTGGCCCTTCTAAAGTTTGTAGTACCAGAATTGTTTCCGGTGCAGGAATACCACAACTCACCGCAATTATGGATGTTGTTGCTGTTGCTAAACAACACAATGTTCCTGTTTGTGCTGATGGTGGGATGAAATATTCTGGAGACGTTGCTAAAGCTATCGCTGCCGGCGCTTCAACAATTTATTCAGGCAGTTTCTTTGCTGGAACTGATGAAGCTCCCGGAATGATTATCATGAAAGATGGTAAACGTTACAAAAAATATCATGGTAGTGCTTCTTATGAAAGTAACCATAACAGACAAGAAACACAACATAAAAAACAATTCAAAAAACGGTTAGACGTTTTTGTTGAAGGAGTTTCCAATTTGGTTAACTATAAAGGCCCGGTAAGCGAAGTTATTAAAGGCCTGGTTAAAGGATTAAAAAGTGGAATTAGTTATTGTGGTGCAAGAAATATCCTAGAGATGCAAGCAAACGCTGAGTTTATTGAAATTACTTCTGAAAGTTGGCAAGAGAGTACTACTCGTGGCATGAAATTAAGTGAATGACCATTTTATAGTAGATACATTTAAATAATCTATTTTTTTCAGAAAGATTATGGCAGAATATGTTTTTGTTCCAGAACAGAAAGAAGATATTACTGAAAAAGAATTAAAACTGATAATCAGTCATCTTCGCCACGATCTTAACAATATTTATACCGCTTTAATTGGACATTCTGATTTACTTTATATGGATATAAGAAGAAAAAAAGTATTAACTTGTGAAAATGATTTACCAAGAATTAAAAGAGTAAACATTTATGCTAAACATTGTCATTATATAACCAATGCAGTAATTAATCTTGCTTCAAATAATGTTGGTGATGGGAGTAATACAATAAAACTGTTTAATGATATGGCCATGACTTGCAGAAATGGCCAGAAATTGGACCAACTTGAACAAAGAATAATGATTGAGGATAATCCTCACGAAATTAATCGTGGGAAAAACTTAGTATATTTACAAATGTATAACCATTTAACTAACGCAGTAGAAAGTTTAGAGGGTAAACCTGGAGAGATTACATTTACTGCCCAGGAATTATTTCTTCCTCAACATTTAATTTTCAATCTTGAAGATAAAAATTATCATTGTAATGCTCAAGAAAAATTTATTAAATTATCTGTATCCGATAATGGACACGGAATTTCTGAAAAATGTTTAAATGAAATTTACAAGCCAGGAGTTAGTGGTAAGGGTAGTTCTGGAGTAGGACTAGCATTAACCGAATTAATATGTAGAAGATTAAAAGGTTTTGAAGTTGTAAAAAGTGAATTAAATGTAGGAACAACTTTTGAACTTTACATGCCTAAAGATTCTAAACTTTCTTCTCTTTAAGATGACTTGGCCAAGCTTCTGAAGTAAAGAAAGATTTAGTTTCTTCATAGGGCAAGTACCTTTTCATTTTGAACCATTGTTTAATAAAATTCTGTAAAACATAAGTTTCTTGATAAAGTTCTTTTTTCCGTTCTTCAAGAACTTGACGATAAATTCTACGATTAAATAAATCTAAAATTTGTTTTAGGATTGAATGACGTTGAAAACCCTTTTCATAATCTTTTTCAATGAACGCTTTAATAGTTAGTTCAACCTCACCCTTATCAGTTTTAAATTTTCGACCTTCTTTAACAACTTCAGTCTTTTTTAAAGCTATACAATGAAAATTAAAATCCAAATAGTAAGTTAACTCTGCCCCTTCAGCTTTTTTCTTCGGTCTCCAACGGATCCAAATTTCTTTTAAACCACCCTGACCAATACGTTCACCATAAAAAGTTTCCCAAGTATCTTTTGATGGATCTTCTTCAATATTTATCCAATCATGTTCAAGTAACCATTCATGTAAAGCCTCATAAAATGACTTCATATCAAAAATATCTTTATACTTAATCCTCATCGGACTAAATTCCGGAAATAAACCAATCAGCCCTTTTTTTACAACCATGTTTTCTGGTTTACTTTTTAAGTATATAAATTTTTAGATTATTTGAGCTTTATCTGCTAATCATTTGTTAAAAAAAATCTTGATTTTTTTAAATAACCCAAAAATAACAAACCCGAACAAAATTTTAACAAACTCAAAATAACTTAAAGGTTTAGTAACAATTTTAGTTTCACCCAATTTAATCGCTTTAAACACGTCTTCAATATTTAATGAAGAGTCAATCAAAGTGTAAGTCCTCCCAAAATCTTTAAGTTTATGGACATCTGATCCACCAACCATTGGTTTGTTATACTTTTTAGCTAACTTTAAAGTTCTTTTGTTAGGGTTCAAAATGTTCAAATAAAAAAATGAATATTCCCAAGCATCAAACAAGTCCAAATGTTGAACAACTTTGTTCATTAAACAAATACTTTTGTAATGAAATGGATGGGGGGCAATAATAAAGATTTCTGGATGATTCTCTTTAAACTTTTTCAAATCTGACAAAGATTTAATCTTCCCTGCCTGTCCATTAGTAATATTATAAACTAAGACATGTTTACCCTCAATCGTTAATTCTGCTCCAGAAATTAATAAGATCCCTTTCTTCTTTGCGTATTCTACTGCTTCTGAATCATTATAAACATAATTATGACAGGTTATCGCCAAAACATTAAAGTTAAGTTTTTCTGCTTGATCTATTAACTCATAAGCAGAATAAGATACAAAACTTTTATCTTCCGGATCAGCATTAGTATGAATATGTAGTTCGGCTTTTAACATTTTAACATCTTTTAAGATAAGGATTATTAAATGTTGTTAAAGAAGAGAAGTATTTAGTTGTTTTGCCAATGGAGCCACACGTGATTCATAATAAAATTGATAAATAAAATCCCGTAATCGTGGCGTGCAAACAAACTAAATATCTACTAAATAAAAAGTTATAAAAGATTATTTTAGATAAGCAACTTTTTCTGCTTTAAGGCCAGTAATTACTGTTGCTATTTCTTCTTTAGAAAGGTCATCATGACCGTCATCGTTAAGATCATTATCAATGATTAAAGTTGCGGGAATGGTACCAACTTTTTCCTCTACAGTATTTAATACTAATTCTAAACTCTTATAGTAAGACATCTCTGAAGAAGCGTAAATTGGATTTTTTCCTTGCACCTTTAAGATGTACCCCCATAAATGTTGTCCGTTAGAATAAGTATCTTTTATGAAACCCAACTGTAAATATTCTTCAGAATCAAAAGCATCATTTAATTCTATGTTTTGGTAAGGTTCACTAATAATGGGCTTGTCAACTAAATCTATTTTTTTATTTTCTTTGTTCATTTCTCCACAACCCAGGGTGGTTCCCACCAATAATGACAATATTATTTGTTTTAATTTCATTGTTTTTAACAGTTTAAGTTCATTAAATATAAATATTGTGATACTAAAGAATTCAAGTTTATAATTTTTTATATTCTTTCTGCATTAATAAAGCATCTCTCTCAATGTTCGGACTTTCAGAGATCACAATACCTTTACAATCAAACTCTTTCAAAGCTTTCAATACGGCCAGATAATTAAATTTAGAATCTTTTAAAGTTAAATGATGTCTCTCTCCTTTGTCTCCATGATGTATTCCAGACATGTGAATGTGCATATTATCTAACGCTTTTCTTCCCAAACCGGTTTCAACCAATTTTAAAATTTCTTTAAATTGTTTAAAAGAATTTATTTTTCCAATTGACCTGGCAAAAATGTGTGAGAAATCTATACAAGGAAGAACTTGCTCAACCTCTTTGGAAAGGCGAACAATTTCTTCAATCGTTCCCCACTGTGTAGCTTTACCGGTAGTTTCCGGCCTGATAATGATGGGGATTTTTTCTTTCTTTAAAATTTTAACAACTTCAATGATTCCTTCTTTAATTATTTGATAAACCTTTTCCGAATCTTCTTTCATATAAAAACCAGCATGAAAAGTTAAAGACTTTGCACCACAAAGGTTTGCAATTCTGGCAGCGTTCAAAATTCGTTGTTTACTAGCAACAATTTTTTCCGGTTCTTGAGAATTTAAATTAATATAATATTGTCCGTGACAAGTTAATTGTATATTATGCTTCTTAGCAATTTCTTTAACTAACGGAGCTTTTTCTTCACGAATGTTTACAGACCTAACAAATTCTAATTCCATACAATCAAGTCCCAGTTTTCTAACTTGCTCAATCCCAGTCAGAGTTGTTGGTTTAATTGTTGATAAAGGAATTCCTGCTGTGCCGAAAAGTAATTTATCCATAAAATAATAAAAATCAACTGGTTATAAAAAGTTATTGTTGCTTAATTAGTTAAATAACGAAAAATAATAATATAAGAAATATTTATATAACTACAAGTAATTATTTATAGGTAAGATGCAAAAAAAGGGGCAAATAACTATCATTATTATTATTGGAATCATTATTCTAGCAGCAGTTTCAACAATGATTTTTTTTAAGAACCAATCATTTAAAGAAGGAATAATTGCTAGTAAAGAAGAAATTACTCAAACAGATTTTAATGTTGCAGGGATTAAATCTTATGTAGAATCCTGTATAACCAAAACAACTAATGAAGCAATTTTAGAAAATGGTCGTAGTGGCGGATATTTTTATCTTCCCAATGAATCAACTAAAGATCTTTTCGAAAATGTACCTTACTATTCTACTGCTACTGAAGATTTATTTCCTACTAACGAAATTATTGCTAATGAACTTAGTTATTACTTAGATACAATGTTAGACTTATGTTTAGAAAATTTTGCACCGTACGTTAAACAAGGGTTTAATGTTACGATGAACGAACCCAGTTCAAAAATCAAACTTACCATGACGAAGATTAGGGTTAATACCAATTTACCGTTAACAATAAAAAAAGGAACTGGGAAAAAAGAATTGGCAGAATTTTCTGTTGAAATTCCTGCAAAAAGTTTAGTTAACGATTTGATTGTCGCTAAAGAAATTGTTAAAGGTCAAGAAGCGGGAGAAATTTGTGTAACCTGCTTTTCCGCATTAGCTTTAAAAAACAATTTAGAAATACAAGTATTGCCTCTTGATAATAACACTTACTTTTTTGAAATGGTAGATAACGACTATTTTGTTAACCGTGAAAATTATAAGTTAAACTTTGCTGTCCAATACAATGAAAAAATAATTAAAGATTAATTTTTAAGCAGTAAATAAAGCATTATAATATGCTTATACTTTATTTACAACAATGAAACAAATTAAAATATTTTTAATAATTGTACTTTTGTTGAGTGTATTTAGTGTTGCTAACCCTCCTCCTCCACAACAACCTACTTTTGACTATGTTAATGGAGATTATTCACAAATTACTGATTGGAGCCAAGTTGATTGGTCAAAAATCCCGCCACACAGAATTTCTGAAGTTCCGGCTGAAAAAATAAGTTATCAAGATCTTAACTCCAATCAACGGATGGTAATGAACGTTGAACAGATAAAATATAATATTGAAAAAATAGATAATTTGTTAACGGATGTTGATCAACAGAATATGAAAGATGCAATTTTTCTTGATACAGGAGTAACCCTAGCAAACATTGATACTAATGCTAAAAATTTAAAAATGGAGGGAGGAATTTTAAAATCTGATAATGGTAATTTTGAGTTTACTCCAGATAAAGAAGACTGGGAAATTGAAGTTGACCAGGACGGAGTAATAAAAGTAATCAACCCGCAAGAGATTAAAGAATCTTGGATATCTAGCAATGATCAGTTTACAATCACGGAACCGATAAACTTTGTTTTAAATGACGGAAATTTAATCACTGTCCAAGATTTAAGTTTTGACCAGGGACAAGCTTTTGTCAAAGAAGGAAAAGAAGCATTAGTAGGAGATTATTTAATCCCTGCCGGAGATAACTTTGTTGAAGTTTATTTTGATGCTAAAAATGTTCCTCAAGAAGGAAATTTTATTTTTTTATCTGATGATAACATTATTGTGAATTCAGATAGTGATGGAGAAGTTAATCTTAAACCCTTACCGGGAAATAAGCTGCTTAACATGGTGAAAAGAGATTATTCTACTAATCCGCCAACATTAATAGCGGATGATCGTGATGAACTTGATATAAAAGTTTCTAACGGCGCAGGAATGGAAGTTATTTCTCGTGCTGATGATGATAAAACCCCGTTAGTTCAACCTCTTGATGATCAGGGAGAAATTTTAATGGAAAACGGCCGGATGAAAATCCGTTATCAAGACGGCCAGATTAAAGTCACTCCACCAAAACCGTTTGAAGGTAAAACTGGCCCGATAGATATGCGTAACAGTATAGCTTTTGAATTAATTATTGAGAATAATAAAAAATTAATTACTAGCTCTTCAAATAGATTTATTCAATTTGATAATAATCAAAAAGTTTTCAGTAACAATATGGATTTAGAAGTTTCTAATTTGATTGAACCTAACATGATGAAAACTGTTGAAGATTTAAGATATAAATATCCAAAAGTTAAGTTTACGTTTGATGGAAATTCTAAAAGTTATTATACAGAAGTCACAGCAAATATGGCACAACTAACAAGTCAATGGTTAAGAGATAAACCGGGGGTTGATAAATATATTGGGATAGAATTTATTATGCCACAAGGAATGACTTCCGCAGGAAGGGAGGGGAAAATTTCCCTCTCTGAAAGAGATATGAATGCAGATTATTATTTAAAAAATCCCAATAGAGAAACTGATTCCCCATTAGATACTGTAGATCATGAATTTGTTCATGTTATAGATTATTTAATAGAATCAAAAGACAATATCATATTTAGTGACGAGTTCAGGAAAGGTTTTAATCAAGAAGAATTTAAAAGATGGTTAAAAGAAAATAAAGATATTGACATGGATAAAATTCCAGAACGTACTTTTGAGGAGGATGTATCATTTGGTAATCAGTTAAGTGATTACCAACAAGAATATGAGGAGCAAAAAATAAATAAATTTAAAGAAGAATTAGGGATGATAGACACAATAGAATTAAATCTTGGTTTAGAACTTTCACAAAAATTCTTAACCTCTCAAAAATTCAAGGATTTTGTTAAAGATGTTAATCAATTACGATTAGATGAAGGGATTGAAAAAAATATTCTCAAAAATTTTAATGATATTGAAAATCCAGATCTTTCTCAAAAAGGAAAAGTTTACAATAGTATGGGGATTCATAATATGCATTCTTACTTAGACATACAATTAAAAGATAAATCTAACAGCCCAGAACTTAAAAAAAAATTTCAACAATTTAAAGATAGATACGAAAAAATTATTTTTGATGAAACTGGTTTATATTCATATTCATTTTATCCTGCAAAAGGGGCTGCTCTATCATTAAATGAACTCCCAACAACTTACGGCGAACTTCCACCAGAGAAAGCAAGAAAACATCCTAAATTAGCACAATTAGAGTATGATAAAATTATGAATCTAGAAGATCCACCACAATGGTTGAAAGAGAAAGCTGAAAAACGGTACTACGCAATCATGGGCGGTAAAGATAGCACTTATTGTCAAACTAATGGTTGTGGTCCATGCAAGTTGTACAAACTAACGTGTAAAGCTTCTTAACAATATAAAAAAACTCCGTCCTTTTTCAAGACACGTTTAATTTCCGGCATTAACGTTTGTTTAAATTTATCAATAGCAGAAAAACCGCTTTTCTCAACAACTGCTACAGAATCGAACAATGAAGAAGCGTGTACCAAATCAACAGAATTACTTTCAATCATTGCTAAAGAATTAGAAGAAAACAAATCAACAACATGGTTAACAAAACTTTCTTTGCTTAAAGAATCGTCCACATCTACCCCAATAACTTTTACCTCTAACAGATGTAACGTCCTACATAACCAAGGCTCATAATTCCCGTAATCATTGTCGCGACAATTTTTTGCCCCGCAACCTAAATCTAAAATAACTTTACCATTAAGATTCCCGTTAAGATTTTCTAAAATGAAAGGTAACTGCCGAGATATTACAGTAACAACTTTTTGATAATATTCTTTTTCACTTTTAACAGAATAATTTTCAATCAACTTTTTTTTAATTCCGGTTTCATGATTACTAGCAAGAAGGTGATAATTAGGATCAGCGTTATTATTAAGATAATTTATAACTTTCATTGTTTAAAGAATATCTTCAATTTATTTTTCAAAAGATGTACAAAATAAAATTGTAAATCATGGTTTCCTTTATTCCAGTTAGTAAACCAATGACATTCACCCTGGTTATGAATATCCCTCTTCTGTCTTATTTCTTGAGGGCAACGAGGACATTTATATTTTAAATGCAGTTTAGCGTTGATGAATTTTATGGGGATGAGGATTTTAAAGTTCATTTCAAGTTTTACAAATGATCTAACTGTTTTAAATATTTTCTTAATTTTTTATAACCACTGCTTCTATCGAGAATACAAATCACTTTTACTTCCGGTTTGTCAACTAAGTAAATCACTCTTTTTTCTTTTCTATTATCCTCAAAACGAATACGAAAAAGAAATAAGTTATATCCATGAATTCTCTTGTTACGAAAAGGATTGATTTTCAGAAGTTTTATTTTTTCCTCAACTAATTTGGCTGCTTCATCATTTAATTCTTCAATCTGTTGGAGAAAAAACTGAGATGGCTTAAGAACATATTTAACATCCATTTTATCTTTTTAATTTCTGAAAAAGTTCCTCTTCTGTTCCCCAAAGGCCTTTCTCTTCTGTTGCTTTTGCTAGTCTCTTAACAAGCATCAATTCTTCTTTTGTAATCAATTGTTCACCAAACAGTTTTTCACGAAGAGTTTCTTTCATTAATTCTTGGACATTACTAAAACCATGTTTTTCAGCATACTTTTTAGCATTTCCCAATAATGTTTCGGGAAGTCTTAAATTTATTTGTGTATTCATTGTAATACCAATAGATACCAATTAGTATTTAAATGTTTTGGTGGATTTTGAAAGAGTTCATACCATTCCTTCAATTTCTTTACTGGTAGTAGCCTGTTCAGCTTTCTTATCATCCCTGAATTTTAAAAATCTTGGGAAACGTAACGCTAAACCAGAAGCACAGGTGTGGAACGGACTTTTAGTAATTTCTGCACCAAAAACTTCCACAACAATCGCAGGAGAAAACCAAACATCTGCGTCCATTTCTTTCTTAAAAACTAATCTGGCAGGTGGTTTCTTTAACTCATACTTTTTCAATTTTTTCGGTAACTCTGCCAAAACCTCATCAGTTAATCCCGTTCCTAATTTGCACAAAGTTTCAAACTGGTCCTCTTTATCATTATAAACTGCACAAAGTAAAGCACCGTAAACTCCGCTTCTTTTGCCGCGACCATAAAAAGCACCAACAACAACTAAATCGAAAGTGTCAATCATTTCTTGGACGTACTCTTTTTTCCATTTTATCCAGTTCCAGCCGCGAACTCCGGCCTGATAAACAGAATCTTCTGCTCGAGATTTAATGAAAATACCTTCAAAACCAGAATTTAACATCTTTTTGAAAAAACTATCAATCTCATTAACATCGTCAGTAATTATTCTTTCAGTTGCTTTAACTTCTTTATTATCATGAAGAATACTTTCAATCTTTTCACTTCTTTTATAATAAGGTTCGTTAAGGTAAGGTTTCCCATTTAGATATAATAATTCAAAAACTTTAAAATTAATTGGAATTTTTTTCACATACTCTTCTACATCATGTTTCCTTCTACGTTGCATTAAAACCTGAAATGGTTGCGGATGACCCTCATCATCGACAGCTAGAACCTCGCCTTCAACAATAAATTCTTTTTCTGGAATTGCTTTTAATAAATATTCAACAAGGTCTGGAAACTGATCAGTAATGTTATCAAGTCTTCTTGAAAATAGATGAATTTTTCCATCTTTATCTTTATGAGCTTGAATTCGTTCCCCATCATATTTAGCTTCAACAGTAACTTTGCCAGGAATTTTTTCTTGCGCTTCTTCTAAAGATTTTACTCTCTGTCCAAGCATCATTCTGATTGGAATTCCAACATGAATTTCAATCTTTTCAATCGCTTTCAAACCTTTCTTGGCAAGAGTTTCAGCAATAATGCCCACGTCTGGACAAATGTTGTAAGCGTTTTCTAATATTTTCTTGTTTTGTTTATCGCCAGTAAAAGCCATCGCTAAAGCGTCAAGTACAGCCATCTCTGCCACACCCATTCTTAATGTTCCGAGAGCAACCCGAACTAAATATTTTGCACTTTTACCGTTACATTTCTGTAACATCGCTGCTAAAGTATTAATTTTCAAATCCTGACTTTTCGCTCCAGAAGTTTCAGCAATTTTGTGTAATCCTTGGAACGCTTCATCTAAAGTTAATTTTCCTACTGGCACTAAAGTCATTGGTTTAGTTTTCATAATTTGTTCTGCAACTAATCCCGCATCACCACTTTCTTTCAAAATCTTTCTTACTCTACCTGATTCTGCCCCGCCAGCGATAGAAATAGATTTCAGAACCATTTTTTCTGCCAAATTTAAAACAACAGATTGATAATCAGAAGCAATTTGGCCAAGAGTTAAATATGAAATAATTTTAATATCATCTTTAGAAACTTCTTTAAAAAAATTAGCCAGAATTTCTCTGATTTTATTACCTGAAGCAGTATTTTCTAACTCTTCATAGATGTTGGCCAGCTTGTCAAAGTCCATAGAAATATCCAGGAATTAATCTTATATAAAGTTTATCATCCTAAAAAAAGGTCTAACTATTACAATGCTTCTAAAAAATTTTCCAACTGTTTCAAAGAAGTAATCCTCTTTTCATAAGTAACATATTTCTTTTTACGATCAATGACAATACCGTGAATACCTAACTTTTCTGGTGCCAAAGCATCATCTTCTAAAGTATCGCCAACCATTACCATTTCGTCAGGTTTAACTTTTAACTTTTTTAAAGCAACTTCGTACATTAAAGGGTTAGGTTTTACTGCCCCAACTTTATAAGAAACAATTATCAAGTCAAAAATATTATCAAAATGGTAATTTTGGGCCATTGATTGATGACTTTGTTTAAACGTGTTCGTAATCATACACAATTTATACTTCTTTTTCAATTCATCCAAAACGGACATTGTTTCAGGGAAAGGTAACCCTAATAAGCAAGCTTCTTCAAGTAAAAATTTCAATTCGGCCAACAATTTCTTGTTCGGAATAATTTTCATCTCTTTAAGAATGTTAATAGTAGCGATTTCTAAATTAGCGTTCTCTTTAACCATTAGATTTTTTTCTACAACTTTTAACGCTGAATAAAAATCGTGTTTTCCTTGAACTTTCTGGATAAACTGTTTCACGGGAGAAATTTTACTTCTGTTAAAAAATAAAGTATCCCAACAATCAAAACAAACAACTTTAATCATAATTGTTAAAAAATAATTAAGTTAATAAAACTTTTGAATTAATTAACCAGAAACAACTAAAATCCGAACAATGATTTTCTTAACCCAAAAATGTCTAGAGCTACTATCCCAATAAAGACCATCCCCATCCAAACGTAACGGTCCCAATTTAAGATTTTCTTCCCGTCAAAGTTACCAAAAGGAATTAAGTTAAAAAGTCCTAACCAAAAGTTAATTTGAAACCCAATCATAAAAGCAAAACTTAATTGTGGATATTGCGGGAATACAAAAGTTAACCCTAAAAAGAACAATCCAAATACAAAATTTGTTAGTGGCCCAGCTAAACTGATAATTCCATTTTCTTTCCTGGTAATGTGGCCAGAAATCATTACTGCTCCAGGAGCAGCAAAAATGAATCCTACCAATGCAGCAAGTCCTACCGCGATATATAACATTTGGTCAAAAGCGCGAAATTCTGCAATGCAACCATAATGTTGAGCAGAAAATTTATGAGCAAGTTCATGAAATAAAAAACCGATCCCTGCTGTAAATAATGAAATTAAAAACATTACTGCAAAAGTCAGAGAGAAAACATTAGTAATAGTGCCGTTGATTAAACTTGTCCCTGAAAATGCTAAAGCAAAAGCTAAACTTAACGCTAACCATGATTTGGTAATGTCAACTAATTCTTTTTTAGAAGTCTTAATCTTTCCGATCTTTATTGTTTGGTGCATCTTCTTTATTTTCTACTATGTCTTCTTGATCTTTTTCTTGATTTTCTGTATTCTCTTCTTCTTCACCAGAAGCATCAATGTTTGGTTTCTCGGTCATGGTAATTATTTTGTCAAGTTCTTCTTCAGACTCCAAAATGTTGCTCATATTTTCTTTAATTACAGCTTTAAGTCTTTGTGCTTCTTCCTCAACTTTAATTAATAAAGTTAAATCAGCAAAATTTTCTTCTGCACATTCTTGACAGTAAAAATCAGAACTATCTTTTATCTTGTAAATAGCCCCCTCATCACAGATCATACATTTCTTAACCATCTTTCTAACAAAAAGAAGAACCTATTTAAAAAAGTTTCTTTACTTTAAGATTTACTTTAGCAATAACTGTTTAATTTCTTCAATCTCATGAACAGTTACAGCACAACCATTAAACTTTGATGCCCAAAGAACAGAATCAACCACTAACTCTTTTCCATTTTTTTGTGGTGGAACATAACTGTTTAATAACCCTAACTTGTACGCTACAGCTATTAATTCTATCGAACGAACAATTTTTAAATTTTTAAACTGATTACTGAACTTGTTCATATTTACAGAATCAACCTGGATATCTTTCTTGAAACGAATTTTTAACAACTTTTTCATTTCTTTATTATTTTCAATGAATAACCTTAATGTTCGTTCGTCCATAACAACCGCATCAGCACCAGTTTTTAGTGCAGAAGCCACAATTTCTAATTCACCAGTTTGAATGATGTCCATATCTTTTTTACCAATCTTAAAAGAAGTGTTAGCTAATTTGTCAAGTTCAGCAACTCCCGCTTCTGGAACATCTTTGTAAACTTCCAAAACACCGTCCCGAAGTAATTTCATAACTTGTAAAGCTTCAAATTCGAACCGTTTAATTCCTAGCGGCCGATTAACCAACTCAATTTTAACTGCCGGAGTAATATAAAATTTCCCCCCGTAATGTTCTTTAAGTTTTGGTAAGATCCAAACTAACCGAGATAAAACTAGAGTAATTATTGGTCCTGCATCGAAAAATAGTATTTTAGTCATTTTATATTAAAAATATTTAAAGCGTCAATTAACCGCTTTTTTGCCGGTACTTTGTCGAAACCATCATCAAAAGTAACGGTTTTACCGGCATATTGTTGTAGATCCCAATTTGATAAACCCATTAATCCTGCAGCTTGCCCTATTGAAAGACCTTTACCTAACAATATTGCCCCCTTCTTAATTTTTGCTGCATGCATCACGTCCTGAAAGTGTAGTTTAACTTTAGCATTACACCCACGTACAATTTTATACATATGTTTAACACTTTTATTATACCTGCCAAAATTAAGAGCAGAAAGATGTTTGTGTGCATCTTGCAAGTTTGATACCATCGCATCATAATCTTCAGGGGAAATACAATCAAGCACTTTATAAATTGAATAAATCAAAACGGTTACTGAAATTAAATCTAAATCTTTATGTAAAGCTACATCTTCAACAGCATGGTTACTTAAAATTCTTAATTCTTCTTTATCTTTCAATTCTTTTTTACCTAAAATGTCAATAGTACGCTGTAAATCGAACAGAATTTCTTTCTTAACCTCATTTTTCATATTTAATTATTAAAATTTTAAAGTTTATAAACATTTATGATGTTTTATAGGATTACAAATCTTCATTTGTTTATCCAACCTCAACCCAGAACATTTATATTATCTAAAATTTTACTTCTAATATGGCCTTAGCAGTAACCCATATCATTCTTACTATCATCTTACTAGACGTATTTCGCCACTATGTTTTTGGTAAAAAATTATTTCCTCGTTATTTATTAGTAATCGGAGGAATTGCTGGTTTGTTTCCAGACATCGATATACTCTTTACTTGGATTTACAATTTTATTTATGGAACTACAGCTTCTTTACATGGCACATTTACTCATTCGTTATTATTCCCTTTAATTTTCTTAGTAATTGGAATAATTTTACATTATAAAAAAGAAACAAAGTGGACAAAGATCTTTTATGTCATTGCTGCTGGTTTGTTTTTCCATTTATTTTTAGACTGCTTATTTTTTGATTATGGCATTATAAAAAGTTTCTTTTGGCCTTTCTCAGAAATTAATTTCTGCCCTCGATGGGGAATTAACAAATATGGTGCCAGTATTGACGCAATTATTTTAGTAGTTTGGTTAATTCATGAAGAAATTCATAAAAAAATTAAAGATTATATTTGATAAGATATTTTTATATTAACTTCACTACTTTAAACTTGTTTTAGCCAAATATTCTTCAAACTGCTTTTGTTCTTCTAGAGTTATTTCTTTACCATTACCCCAAACTCCGCATTCATGTTCCCAAGAACCATTTATGTATAGTGTTTTTCCTTCCGCATCTTTACGAAGAACATAATCTAAACTATTCTTCGAACCTTTATCAGTATCATCAACATAAAGGGTTTTGCTTCCATCTTCATGGGTAACTAAAACTTCTCTCCAAAATTCTGGACCACAATCGCCAGGGTACATATTTACACTCTTCCGAACAACTTCTTCCTTACCCAGATGACCTTTGTATTCAACACATCCACTAGCACTAACGCTAGCAAGTAAACCAGCAATGATCCCACATAAAGTTTTAAATTTCATTTTTAATTATATTGTTATCAAATGATTGATTCTTTTTAAACTTTTTGTTACTTTCAAGTAGAAATAATGGGGCCGCGAAGACTTTCAAACCGAGGGGTTGTAACTCCCTAACGGAATTTGAATTCCGGGATTCACTATGAATCTCTCCGGTTCCACGACTTCTGGCACTAAAGTCCCCAGCCGTGGGTGATATAGCTCAAAGCGTAAAGCTTTTCCAAGCTACACTACGGCCCCATCGGTTTTAGCAAAATTGTTAAAAATATATAAAATTATGCCAAAATCAACCGATAGGTTATGCTCAAGAATAGTAACTTTTATAAAGCAAAACCAAAACTCTAGGATTAGTAAAAGAGGGTATTCAAGTTATGACGAAAATAAACAAAATTTCCATTCACGGGTTCAAAAGTTTTGCTCACAAAACTGATGTCCCATTCGATAATAAGTTCAATTGTATACTAGGACCTAACGGTAGTGGTAAGAGTAATATTGGCGATGCATTATGTTTCGTTCTGGGAAGAATTTCTGCTAAATCAATGCGAGCAGAGAAAGCTGCAAACTTAATTTTTAACGGTGGTAAGAAGAAATCTCCTGCCCAAAAAGCTTACGTAGAAATTGCTTTCTGTAACAAAAATAAAGTATTACCCATTGAAGGTGAAGAAATTATCGTTAACCGAGCAATTAACAAGAAAGGGGCAAGCACTTACCGAGTTAATGGTAAAAAACATACTCGTTCAGAAGTGTTAGACATTTTAGGTGGAGCAAAGATTAATCCAGAAGGGTATAATATTATTCTTCAGGGAGATATAATGAAATTTGTCGATATGTCCCCTGTTGAAAGAAGGAAAGTAATTGAAGAAATTAGTGATGTTTCTGTTTATGAAGATAAAAAGCATAAAGCTGAACTTGAACTTAACAAAGTTGAAGATAAGTTAGGTAACGCAGAAATAATCTTAAAAGAAAGGAAAACACATCTTAAAGAACTTAAAAAAGATCGTGATCAAGCATTAAAATTTAAAGAGTTAAAAGATAAAATTGATTCTTATAAAGCTACTAATTTACATTTACAAATTGAAGAGAAAGAAAAAATTAAATCTAAACATGATCAAGAAGCAGGGAAAAATCAAGGAAAAATAAGTTCTGCAGAAAAGAAAATCGAACAATTATTAACAGCGATAAAAATTAATAAAAATAAAGTTGATACTCTTAATAAAGAGATTGAACAGAAAGGCGAGAAAGACCAATTAAAGATTCATAGTAAAATTGAAAATTTAAAAGTTAGCCTTGCTGAAGATAAAACTAGAATTTCTTCATTAAAAGACGAAATTAATAAAATTAAACAAAGAAGGGACCAGTTTTCTCAGGAACTGGTAGATTTGGACAAAAAATCTTCTTCCTCTGGTGAGAAACAAAAAGAATTACAATTAAAAGTTAAACAAAAAAATAAAGAAATTGAAGATTTAGAAAAAAGTATTGCTGCTTTTAAAAAGAAACATAAAATTGAATCATCTCAAGAAGTTGAACAAGAACTTGAAGAGAAAGATAAACTTATTGAACAAAAGCAAGAAGCAGTACAAAAAATTCGACAAGAACAGCAAGAACTTTTAAGAGAGAAAGATAAGATTGAATACCAACTTCAAACTATTGATGAAAAAATTAAAAAAGTTAAAGAAGTTGAAAAAGAAAGTAAAGGTCAATTAAAAGAATTGCAACAAAAAAAGTCTAATTTTAAACAAGCAACTTTAAAACTTAACCAATGCCTTGACCAAGATAGTAGTTTTGCATCACAGATGTCTAATGCAAGGAAAAATTTGATTTCTTTGCAAGAGAAACATGCTGAACTTAATGCTAAAACTATTTCTATCCAAGCGGGCCTATCAGGTAATAAAGCTGTTTCTGCAATTTTAAGTAATAAAGATAAATTTAAAGGTGTCTATGGTACAGTTTCAGAACTTGGCCAGGTAAAAAAGAAGTACGCTCAATCTTTAGAAACTGCTGCAGGAGCACGTATGCAAAATTTAATTGTTGAAAATGACCAGATTGCTGCAGACTGTATCAGATTTTTAAAAAATAATAAGTTGGGTTCAGCTTCATTTATTCCTTTAAACAAAATCCGGTATCAAGATATTTCTTTAGAAGATAAAGGATTATTAAACAAAGAAGGAGTGCACGATTTTGCCCTTAACTTAGTTTCGTTCAACCAAAAGTATAAGAAAGCTTTTGCTTATGTGTTCGGCAAAACTTTAGTGGTAGAAAATATTGATGTGGCCCGAAGAGTAGGTATTGGTAAAATTAAAATGAGTACACTTGATGGTAATATTGCTGAAGCTAGCGGTGCTATGCGTGGCGGTTTTATGACCAAAAGATTTGGTGTAGGTTTTAAAGAGAAAGACTCTATTGAAAAGTTAGAAACTCTTGAGAATGAAATGGCAGAATTACAAAATGTAATTTCTAGCGTTGATAATAAACGTGCAGCTAATGAAGCAGAAATTAGTTCATTAAGAAACTTTAAAGGTGAACAGGAAGCAGAAATTATTAAGTTAGAAAAAACTTTACACCTGGATGGTTCAGATTTAACTGCTAGTAGCGAACTTAAAAAAGAGTTGAACAATAACCTGAAAGAAGTTGACGAAAAATTGGGTGGCATTAGTAAAAATGTCTCTTTAACTAATCGTGACTTAGCTGAATTAAAAACTAAAAAACAAAATTTAAGATTACAAATTTCAGAATTAAGAAATCCAAGATTACTAGCCCAGTTAAGTGCATTTGAAGAATCTAAACAAAATAATAAAGAAGATTTGATTAGGTTAGATAACGAACTTAAAAATAATTCTGACCAAATTTCACAATTAATTTCTCCTGAAAAAGAAAAAATTAAAGAAATTCTTAAACAACATGAAAAAGAAGAAAAGGACTTTAATTTAGAAATTAAAAAATTATCAGAAAAAGTTAGTACTGGGGATAATGATCTTAAACAGAAAGAGAAAGAAAGTAAAGAGTTCTATTCAAAATATCGTGCTTTGTTTAACGAAAAAGAAAAGTTGGGAACAGAAATTAATAAAGCAGAAAACGAAAAGGAAAATATTAGGGAAGAAGTTAGAAATAATGAACGAGAAATTAACCTTGTTTCTTTGAAAAATGCGGAAGTAAAAGCAAGACTTGCATCTTTGAAAGAAGAGTTTAGTAGATATAAAGAAACAGAAATTCTAAAAAATAAAAATAAAGAAGAATTGCAACGTGAAATTAATAAATTTGAAGTTATGCTTGCCCAAATGTCAGCAGTAAATATGAAAGCATTAGATATTTATGAAGAAGTTGAGACAGAATATAATAAATTAATGGTTAAAAAAGACTCGTTACATACAGAAAAAACCGATGTATTAACTTTAATGAACGAAATTGAAACTAGAAAGAAAGACCATTTCATGAAAACTTTTGATAGTGCTAACGAAAATTTCCAAAAAATATTTTCAAATCTATTCAAGAAAGGCAGAGCTTACTTACATCTAGAAAATGGTCATAATCCTTTTGAAGCGGGGTTAAACATTAAAGTAAAACTTACCGGAACAAGGTTTATGGACATTAAATCATTGTCTGGTGGAGAAAAAACTCTTACTGCTTTATCATTTATTTTCGCAATTCAAGAATACCAACCAGCATCGTTTTATATCCTGGACGAAATTGACGCTGCATTAGATAAACATAACTCACAAACATTAGCAAAACTTATCAGAAACTATTCAGGTAATGCACAGTATATTATGATTTCTCACAACGATTCAATCATCTCTGAAGCCGACAATTTGTATGGTGTCAGTATGAACGAACACGGAATTAGTAAAGTTACTAGTTTGAAAATATAATTATTTTAAATCTTCTAAAACACTATCTAATGTTTCATTAACTTTTTTATCTAATGGATTCTCTTTTTTAGTTTCTGGTAGCTTTTCGATTTCTTCAATTAATTCAAGAACAAGATAACTTACTTGTGGGTCCAGTTGAAGAGCAATAATTGTGTTGTTGATAAAGATCTTTCATGCCTTGGATGATGTTTGTTAATTGTTTCATTTTATTCTCCTAATTTAATTGTTAGTTAAATAAGTTCCTCCACCTGTACTTTGAGCAATCTGGTTCAACATATTTTTATACTCTCCTTTCAAACCTAAACCAATAAAAGACACTTTAATATTTTTAGAATTGGCAAGATTAACGATACTATGAACTCTTACTCCACCCCGATTATCTATTCCATCAGTAAGAACAGTTACAGACTTACCTTTTTCCATGCCCCCTAACAAATCATAAAGGGATCTAAGTAAAGGAGTGCCTCCGCCAGGATAAGTTGTACTAAGATTCTGACCACAAGTTCTTCTTTTATCACTAAAAGTATAAACGTCTGCTCCACTAGGAAATTGATATTTCTGAACTTCTTGCCATTTACTGTTTCCATTTCCAACTGATTCCCGCATTGAGCTAGACTGATCAACTAAATAATAATCAGAAACTAATAAATCAAGACCTCGTTGAATTACACTTTTATTAGGAACAATTCTAACTTTTCTGTCTGCTTGCCTTTCTGCAAAAGAAGGACTTGCTTGTTTTGCTTTACTTTCTCCATAAGCAACAATCTGGACCGGAATCCGATTACTTTTTAAGTTTCTTTTCAATACTGGTTTAACACCATTTGCTCTCTTCTCACTCAAAAAATCGTTTAAATTTTCACTTCCGTTTAGGTCTGCATGTCCTTCAACAATAAGGCCTGTAACTTGTTCCAAACTAAGATTTTTTGCATAAGTTGCAATATCATTAAAATCATTCCGATATAATGTCCATGCTTTGTTTCTAAAATAAATGTTCAACGAATCTCCGTCAAGTTCATTTCTTTTATGAACCGGATTTTTATTTATCGGTGTTTTTGCAGCAAGTTTCCCTTTCAGTTCTCGTGTTTCAAACGGTCTTACTACAAGACCAGTAGAACTTTCGTTTTCTTGAATTGCTAGTTTTGAATCTTCAACAAGAACATCACACAAATAAGGAGAATTTATGATAGATTTTTGTTTATTTTCTGATTTCTTTTTTTTCTCTACCAAAACTTTTTCTTTTTCTAACTCTTTCTTAGATTGAGATTGACTTGTAGCGGGAGGAGATTGTGATAAGTCCAAACTTTGTTTTTTCTCCTCAGCACAACCAGGTGATAAAGCTATCATTAAAGCAGTTAATCCCGCTGTAGCTCCTACTTTAACAGCAGTACTATGTTGATCATAAAAATCAGTAAATTTTTCCAATAATATATTTTTTCTTTCCATTATTTAATTAACCTCGTTTGAATTACTATGTAGTAGTCACTAAGTTAATAAAGATAACCCCTAGTTTCCCTAGGGAATATTTATAAAGAATTAGCCTATTACAATTATAAGATGCATAGAAAACTAGTATTTAACAAAGGATCGTACTTATTAACGCTCCCAAAAAAATGGGTGGACGATAATAAGCTCACTAATCAAAACGAAGTGAAAATAATCCAAGAAGAAAATCAATTAATTATTCAAGCAGAAGATTATCAACGACCATTCAAAGAGAGAGAAATATTTGCTAAAGAAAGTTTAGAGGACAATATAAGAGGAATAATATTTACGATGGTCAGACTAGGTTATGACCGTTTTAAAATTTTTTTTGATAAAAAAGAAAAAGAAAAATTCACTAAAACAATCAGCAAAATAATAGAAGATTATGTGTTTGGTTACGAAATTGTAGAAATAAAAGAAAATTATTGTATAATTGATAATGTCATTACAGCACCAACAAATGTAGAAAATATTGAAAAAAAATCTTTACTAATAGTGAAAGATACTTTTAACGAACTAATAAAAATTTTAAGTGAGAATAAAGTTAAAATCAACTCAATCATTGCTCACAATAAAAAGATGGTCCAATTTGATTCCCTTTTAAGAAACAACTATTCCCGTCATCCACTAAAAAATAACCCATTCAAATGGCAAAGATATCGTGACACCTATGTTATTCAAAGAGAATTACTTAACCTCGCAAAAATTTCTACTACTCAAGATAAAAAAAGTAGAAGGTTCATCGTAAAAATTTTAAAAAAACTGGAAGAAATTTTTAATGAGATCTATTTAGCTAATTATAAATACGATGATCCCGCACACTTAGAAAAAACGGGAGTGAAAATAATCATTACAGAAAATGAAATTAATACAAAAATCAATAAAATTAAAGATATTGAACCATTAATTCTCTGTTACCTTTTTGAAATTGCAAGAACAATTAACTTGTTCAATTATACATTATTACAATTAAAGATATCAGAAGGAGATGATTAAAAAAATAAGAAGAGATTACAACAGTTTCAAAACCTTAGGTTGAATTTGTTTTTTTCTGGAAACTACTTTTTTCAAATAAATAATTCCCCCATCAAGATTAGCAAGTTTCTCAACCTTCTTCTTAAAAATATTTTTAATCTTTTTTTCATCACCAGCAAAGAATAAGTAAGTATCACCTGCAAGAATATCAGTCACCATTAAGAACATTGCTTCGTAAGTCCTTTTTTGTAACCGCACTAATTCTTTAAGAAGTTCTTCTTTTCTTTCCATGATTTTATCAAAACCGATAACTGGAGCTTGTCCAACACCAATTTTTTTCGTTCCCTGCCGATAAGTCTTGAAGTCAGTAAGAATAATTTTGTTAGCACTGTGTTTCATTGCGTCACAACCAGACTCTAACATTTCGTGTCCATACTTTTGCAAATTCACCCGAGCTATTTTTGCCAATTTCCTAGCCAAAACACGATCTTTTGCAGTAGTGGTAGGACTTTTTAAAAGTAAAGTATCTGAAAGAATTGCAGAAAGGATTAATCCTGCCATCTTTCTACTAAAAGGAATTCTGAACCAGGTGTACCGATCTGCTATAATAGCGGCAGTAGCTCCCCTGGGTTCATTTTCAAAAGGAATTGGATGAATTGTTTCCACATCACCAATACGATGATGGTCAATAATTTCTAAAATGTTAGCTTCACGAATATTATGGACAGCTTGATCAATTTCGTTATGGTCAACAATAACAATGTTCTTACCAGATGCATTAGATAATCTTTCGGGAGCTTTCACACCCCATCTTTTTAAAACAAATTTAGTTTCAGAATTAAGTTCTCCTGCCCTTGCAGGATGAACATTATGTTTATGTCTTCCCATTAAAAAATGGGCATATGCAATAGCGGAACAAATTGAATCAGTATCAGGATTCAAATGACCAATAACATAAATTGACTTATCACGCACTTTTTTCATATTCTTAGAGAAAATTTAAGGGTTTAAATATGTTTTGTTAGATTAAATAGTAATTCAACTTAAATAAATTTTTCTAGCATTTAAAAGAGATTGTTCTAAATCTTCCATTGTATCATAATCTTCTTGATAAATAGCTTCAATGGATCTTCGAAGTAAATTCAAATCTCTCTGCCGAAATTTTTCAACAGGTTTCTCAGCTAAATAGAATACTGACCAATAAAAATCTTGCATTGCAATATCTTGAGAATATTTTCTTCTCAAAAATTTTTGGTCAATAGTACTTTTAACTTTATCTGCGTAATCAGAAACAATTTCTCTATTTTCATTCAAATTAAAACTATCCTTTGTTACCGGATGAAATAATAAACTAACAATTCCCGTTTCCATTTTTTCTAAATTAAATATAATAATTAAAAATAAGAAATAAAATAAAAAACTAAAGACTACCCTTAGCTTTATCCATTAATGGTAGAACTGCTTCTACTTCTTCTTTAGTCATTCTACCTAACTTAGTAAATGAAAACTCACCTGAAGCGTTTTTATTTTCTCTAGTAACCTGTAATTTAGGTGTACCCTCATTGTAAGCAAAAACAGCAACTGTAATTCTGCTTCTTTCAAATTCTACTGATTCTGAAAATAATTCTTTATCTAAACTTTTATCAAATCCTGGCATTTTTATTTAACCTCGCGTATCTTTTCAAGGAAGTCATCAAATGACAGATTCAAAAATCATTATTGATTTTTCGGCACCTGGCATTTTTATTCAACCTCAATCATATTTATTTTGTTAAAATATGCTATTTATAATATAAAATTAGTTTATATATTAATATTTATCGGTTATTTTTTGTAATTCTTGTGATTTTGTGATCTTCTAACTTCATACGCTTTTCTACAAACAGGTCTAAGTCTTTCACCCACAGGAACATAAGCTTGATCAGAAGCACGATTACAAACTTCTTCAAAGGTACAATAAGGGTGATCATTAACTCCTATTTTAGCGTACTTAGCATTATTGTTAACACAATTATCAATTGTTTTTTCATTCATTTTTATTTCTCCTACTAACCTAAAAACCACTTAATCTCTTTATTTAAAGCTATTTTAAGCTCAGCCTTTTTAAAATTTTCTAAAAAACCTATAAAACATATGTTTTGCAAATGAAAACTAAGAAATTAAACTTAAACGTCCAAATTAACGACATCTTTAGCATGTTCTTCAATAAACTCTTTTCTAGGTTGAACTTCCTCACCCATTAAAACAGTAAACATCAAATCAGCAGCAACTGCATCTTCAATAGTAATTTGTTTCAAACTTCTGGTTTCAGGGTCCATAGTAGTTTCCCAAAGTTGTTTGGGGTTCATTTCACCCAAGCCTTTATACCTCTGAATCCCAACATTATCACCCATGTCTACTAATTTTCGATCTTTCTCCTGATCAGAATAAGTGTAAACCTTTTGTTTACCTTTCTTTAACAAATATAACGGAGGCATAGCAACATAAACATGACCACTTTCTACCAATGGTTTCATATAACGATAAAAAAATGTTAATATTAAAGTCATGATGTGAGACCCGTCAACATCAGCGTCAGTCATTACAATAATCTTATCGTACCTTAACTTATCAAGTTTGAAATCATCAGCAACACCAGTACCAAAAGCAGTTATCATTGCAATGATTTCTTTATTTTCCATAATTTTATGCAACCTTGCTTTTTCTACGTTCAAAATTTTTCCCCTTAATGGTAATATTGCTTGAAATTCTCTGTTCCGCCCTTGTTTTCCTGAGCCACCTGCACTGTCTCCTTCAACCAAAAACAATTCACATTTAGCAGGATCTTTATTACTACAATCAGCCAATTTACCTGGCAAACCAGCACCTTCTAAAGCGCCTTTCCTTCTTGTCATTTCTCTCGCTTTCCTAGCAGCTTCTCTTGCTCTAGCAGCATCAACACACTTACCAATAATAGTTTTAACAATGTTAGGATGTTCACCAAAAGAAATGCCTAACTCTTCATTAACAATAGAAGTAACAATTCCGAATACTTCACTATTCCCTAACTTTGTTTTTGTTTGTCCTTCAAATTGCGGTTCAGGAACTTTAACAGAAATAACTGCAGTTAACCCTTCTTTTACATCATCACCAGTAAGTTTAACATCAGATTTAAGATTATTTTCTTTAGCACAACTGTTAAGAACACGTGTTAAAGCAGTTTTAAAACCAGATAAGTGTGTCCCACCTTCAATAGTATTAATGTTATTAACGAAAGAGAACACATTTTCTTGATAGCCAGAATTGTAACGTAAAGAGATTTCAACTACAACATCATCTTTCTCTCTCTCAAAATAAATTACTTCATGAAGAGGATTTTTATTTTGGTCAACATAAACAACAAATTCCCGGATTCCACCCTCATATTTAAAAATGTCCTGCTCGCCATCACCACGTTTATCAATTAAATGAATTTCAATACCCTTGTTAAGGAAAGCTAATTCTCTTAATCGTTTCACTAAGATATCATAATGAAAAACTTTTTCTGAAAAAATGTCTGGGTCTGGTTTAAAACGAACAGCAGTACCAGTTTCTTCAACATCATCTTTAACTGTAAGTTCTGTTAACGGTTTTCCACGCGAATATTTTTGATGATGTAATTTTCCGTTTCTTTTAATTCCGATTTCTAATTCTATAGAAAGGGCATTAACCACAGATAATCCTACGCCATGTAAACCACCAGAAACTTTGTAAGTAGATTTATCAAATTTTCCTCCAGCATGTAATTTAGTTAAAGCGACCTGTACAGCGGGCATATTAAGTTGAGGATGAATATCTACCGGAATTCCCCTTCCATCATCAATTACAGTAACTGAATTATCACTGTGAAGAATAACTGAAATTTTTGTACAATGACCAGCAAGAGCTTCGTCAATAGAATTGTCTACAACTTCATAAACAAGGTGATGAAAACCTCTTATACTAGTATCGCCAATATACATTCCTGGACGTTTTCTTACTGCTTCCAAGCCTTCTAATACTTGAATCTGAGCCGCACCATAATCTGATTTTGGTTGTTCTGGTGAAGGTTGTTGTTCTTTTTCAACAACTGCAGGTTCTTCTGAAACTTCTTCAGCTACAGGTTCTACATGACCGACAGGTTCCACAGGCTCGTCCGAGGATTCAGAATCTTCTGCTGGATTTTCCTCTTCAGTTGGTGTTTCTCCTCCGGTTGTGACTTCAGATTCTTCTCCTGATTCTTCTTCAGACCCTTCTTTATAATCTTGTTTTGGTTCAACTTCTAACTGATTAACCCCTTCTTCAAGCGGTTGTTCTTCTAAGTTCTCAGTCTGTTTTTCAGGTTGATTTTCTTCCATTTTTACGTTAAAAAATAAGTTTATCTAACACCAATTTATCGACGATAAAACTATATGATTATGAGAGATTGGGGCTTTATAAATATATCGGTTTTCCAGTTAAATTTTAAATCAGGGAAAACAAATTGTCTTAGTTAATTCCTTTGCAACAGCCAATCTTCTTTCTAACCCCACAAAAATATCAAAACAAAAAAATTATTTAAACTTTTATTCACTATAAAACAGATCCCAAGTTCTTTTTAAACTTCATCAGTACGCCAGTGTGGGTTAACTTCAATATCCCCCGATTCATTTCTTCGCAAGAAACCTTCCCACGCAATCATTACTCCTTGGTCTACAGCAAGGTCCATTGGAACTTTATAGAATTTTGCACCACGTTCTTCACACATGACTTTTAACATCTTACAAAAACGCTGATTTGCCCCGACGCCACCAACTAATAACAATTCTTTTTTATCATTATGGGCCATTGCTCTTTCAGTAACTTCAGTTAGCATCGCAAAACAAGTTTCTTGGATAGAAAAACATAAGTCTTCTTTTTCATAACCTTTTTCTAATAATTGTTGACATTTTGTTAAAACTCCTGAAAAAGAAACGTCCATCCCTTTAACAACATAAGGTAATTCTACAAATTTTCCTTTTTTAGCTAATTGTTCAATTTTTGGACCGGCAGGAAAACCTAATCCTAAAATACGACCAAACTTATCTAACATATTTCCCAAACCAATATCAAGCGTTTCTCCCATTACTCGATATTTTTCATCTTCTTGAACAATAATTTGCATGTTAACACCGGAAACATAAAGATAGCAAGGATCTTTCAAGTTATTGTAAACTTTACCAATAGAAAGATGAGCACAGCAATGATTTATACCAACAAGTTTTTTACCATTATCTTTAGCCCATTTTTTAGAAATATGATAACCTGCCCATAACGCTGGATCTAAACCAGGACCTGCGGAATAAGCAATAAACTCAACATCATTCCAACAAAGACCCGCTTCTTCTAAGGCTTGTTTTAAGACCTTCTCAGCCACTTTATTATGATGTTCAGCTATTTCATGCGGGATCATCCCAACGTCTTTAGAGGTGTAACTATCAACAGTGTTAGCCAATATTTTACCTTTGTCCGTTATAATCCCTACTCCAAATGTATGTGCAGTTGATTCTACTCCTAAAATAATCATAAAAGAAGTAATTTAGGGGAGTATTTAAAAAAGTTTAGAAAAAAATAATATAATTAAATAACTGTTTCTACTTACTACTTGCAGCTTGTCGTTCTAAATCACGCTTCTTAGCAATCGCAGCACTTCTTGGATCGCATTTGTAAGCAGCAATAATTTCTTCAGCTAAAGCATCTTCAAGCTTTTTCTTTTTGTTAAAAGACTTTATTGCAGCTCCCTGAGCCATAAACCTTAAAGCTACATCAATCCTTCTTTGTGGAGCAACATCAACAGCTTTAGGATAACGTGCACCACCATACTCAATTGCAATAACTTCTTCACGAGGAGCAGCGTTCTCAATCGCTTTAACAAAGATTTCTAAAGGATTAATTTTAAGTTGAAGTTCACACTTAGCTAAAGCATTTTCAATAACTCTCAAAACTTTATCCTTCTTACCAGTATTATGGCCAGAACTCATAAAGTGTTTCTTACCTTTGTGTCCAGCACCCATTAACTTTGTTGCTAACCTTTCAATAATAAAAACGTTAGATTTATGGAACCGATTACCTGCATACCTTGCACCAGTTTTTGGCATAATTCTTGGAGCTAAAGTGATATAATTAATTAGTCCAGGATCGGACACTTTAACGTCACCAACGCCCCAACGATTAAAAAATTTTATTTCTGTCATTTTTAATTAATTTACCTTCTTGCTTTCTCTAGTTTACCTTTCAATAAAGCATCTAGACTTTGATCATTAACTTTGAGTACTTGCCATCGAACACCAGGAATATCGCCTTTAGCTCTTCCCATTTTACCACCAATACATTCAATGATAACTTCGTCGTGTTCATTAATAAGTTTTTGAGCACCATCACCAGGCATAAAAGCAGTAACTTGTTTACCGTTCTTAACAAGTTGTACACGAGCACATTTTCTCATTGCTGAGTTTGGCTGTTTAGCTTCAACTTGAATTTTTTCTAAAACGATTGCTTTTGCTTGTGAAGCACCTTTTAATGGATCAAACTTTTTCTTTAAAGTAGTCCTTTTCTTTAGCTTAAAAGTAGTCCTTCTTTTCTGCAACTTTTTTGCTGCTTTTAATCCTCTTGACTTATTTGCCATATTTTTATTCCAAATCCTGTATTATTTATAAAGATAACGGAAAAGTTTTACTTTTCCGGGATCTCCCAAAAATCTTTGATTTTAATTAGATAACGGTAAAATTTCATTTTTCCGGAATCTTCTAAAAATCTTTGATTTTAATTAGATAACGGAAAAGTTTTATCTTCCTGATATCTCTTAAAAAATCAAAAAATTCCCCTCATCAAACTACTTTTACTTCTTTAATTGAAAAGAAACGTTTTACCGCCCTATTAATTAATTTTAAATTTTTACTATCTCGACCAATAAGTAAACTTTTTGTTTTCCTACTTTGATCTTTAATAACTATTTCACCATCTTCTTCAATAACTGTTTCAACTTTAAATGGATAAATAACATTCTTAACAAACCTGATAACATCAGGGTTATACTCAATAATTCTAACTTTCTTATTTAATTCCTGTTGAATTCGTTTTACATTAACAGCATTTTTTCCTACAGCTTTACCTAAATGGCCAAACTCAACAATAAAATAAACTGTATCATTATCATCCCATTTAAAACAATCTTTAACTTTAACTCGAGCAATCCTTTCAAGAATAGTGGACAAACCTAAAGTTTCCGAATCTAATCTCAATCTTACCATGTTATTCTTTAATTACTCCAATTACAGAAACAAAAAAGTTTTTTTTACAAAAAACACCCAACTCTTCATTATCCATTTTTAATTCAACCACAGGAAGATCGATTAGTTTAGCATAATGTAAAATATCTTCTTTATTTTTTTGAGGACAATTACTGGACAAAAATATTTTGTTTAATTTGTTTGTTTTAATACTCTTAAAAACATTTTCTGCACCAATAATAATTTTGTCGTCTTTAATTTTTTCTTTTAAAAGTTGGATTTGTTCATCAATTTCTTTTTTCTTAGCCATTTCTCATTCACCGAAATTATTTCATTTTAGTTATTAAACCAGGTAAACCAGTACCTATTGGAACTGGCTGGTTAATCATTACATTTTCTACAACTGAGTTAAGGTAATCAACTTCACCTTCCAAAGCAGCATTTATCAAATGGGTTACTGGAGTTTCAAAACTTGCTCTTGCTAAAACACTAGCTTTCTCACTTACAACCCCATAACGAGTAATTCCCTTTACTAATCCAGAACTACACATTATATCAACTACTAACATGATATGCCGAACGTTAATATTTAAACCTTGAGCATCAATAACTTTGTACACTTCTTCCATTATTGCTTCTCGAGCAGCTTCAATACCTAAAACAGCATACACTTCATGAATATCATTACTTGTTGTCCTTTGTTGATCAACTTCTTTAATCTCAAAGACACTTTTTAAATTCGTACCGGAAGTTAAAATCATGTACTCTTCTCCTCTTTTAACTGGTAAAACTTGAGTGATTTTTTTAACTCCTTTAACTTTAATTTTTTTAATTTTTTCTTTTAATTGATATAATGCTTTGATTTCTTCAGGTTTTCCTTTCTGTAAAAAAGTAATATCTTGATCAGTAGTAGTACTAAGTGTAAACCCTTTAGCTTTAGTTTTAATCAGTTTTATAATGTCTTTAACAGTTAAACTTAAATCTTCCAAAAGGTCTTTATTTAAATTAATTTTTAAAGTTTGTTCAAAAATGTTTAAAGAATATTCAGTAACTAAATCGTGAAACAATGTTTCTTTAAGATTAGCAGCAAGTTTTCTAACTCCTTCAATATTTTTATTATGAGGACTTCGTAAAAAGATTTCCATAGTAGGAGTTTTAATTGTTTTACGAGCATCAAAAACTTCAATAATTCTTGGCAGACCTGTAGTAACGTTCATTTCTGCAACACCCGCAAAGTGAAACGTGTTCAAGGTCATCTGCGTACCCGGTTCACCAATACTTTCTGCACTGACTAACCCGACACATTCTCCGGGATGAACTTTTGCAGCTTTAAAAGTTTGATAAACAGTTTCAACTATAGTAATCAATTTATCTTTTGTAACATTAGCTGGTACACTGTCTTTTATTTCTGTAATTAATAAAGGAGGTAACTTATCTGAATAACTATCAACTATTTTTTCATGTTCTGCTTTCATTTGTTTCCCTCCATAATACCTTGAATAATTCCTTTAACATCAATCTCTCCGTTCTTTGTTCTGGAAACGTCTGATCCGTCTTCACCATAAACAAACTGAACAATTTTTCCACTAGCATCACGGACGGAACTATCATATTCAACTTTTAAATCCTGCATTGCGTTAGATAATCTCCGATACAAGTATCCTGATTTAGGTGTTCTTAAAGCAGTATCCATTAACGCGTCTCTTCCAGTCATTGCACCAAAGAAAAATTCGTGAGGTGCTAAACCACTTTTGAAATTATTCCTAATAAATCCTCTTGATTTAGGACTCAAATCTCCTTTCTCAAAATAAGATAAAGTTCTATTCTTAAAACCGTGATCTATCCTTTTACCCCTTAATGCTTGTTGTCCAACAACCGCACTCATTTGAGCAATATTTAACGGGTTACCACGAGCTCCACACCTAGCTAAAGTGATTGCAGAACTGACTCTTACTTGTCGCATTGCCACATCTCCACTTTTATTCCTTGCACGGTTAAGAGCTTCCAAAATTCGTAATTCTAAAGTTTCTTGAACTGTTCTTCCAGGTAAAGGAATCAGTTTTCCATTATCAAACTCAGTAATTAATTTCTGCACTTCTTCTTCTGCATTATCAATAGTATTTTTAATTTCTTGATTAGTTTCATCCATTAAATCTAAATCACCTAGACCAATAGAAAAACCTCTTCGTGCTAAAACAGCAATACCTAACTGGGATATTTTTCCGAGAAGGTCTGCAGTAATTTCTGGACCATAATCTTCAAACATATTTCTAAACATTAAACCACTTTCTTGTCCAAGATTTGCTTTGTCCATAAATCCTGACTTTAAAACACCTTTAACAATTCTAACTTCGTTACCAGATTTATCACGACCAATAAAACTAAAATCTTTAGGTAATAATACTGAAAAAACTTCACGACCATCAATTTTATCTTTGTTAGGTAAAGAAGAAAAATCTGTAACCCCACAAGAATAAAGTAAATCTATAGCTTCCATTCTATCAAAAACTAATTCTTTAGTTAAAAGATAATTACCAGTAATAGCATCATGAATACAACCAACAACACTTAATCCATAACGAGGACTAATTAATTGTGTTTCAACTGACATCAAAATTCTTGCCTCTGCACGAGATTCCTCATTTTGAGGAACGTGTAAGTTCATCTCATCACCGTCAAAATCAGCGTTGTAAGGGTGACATACAGCAGGATTTAAACGGAAGGTTTTACCAGGTAAAACTTTTACACGATGACACATCATACTCATCCTGTGCAAACTTGGTTGTCGGTTAAACAAAGCGATGTCACCATCAATAAGGTGCCTTTCAACCTTATAACCTTCTTCCAATTCTTCCATAATTTCTTCTTTAGTATCAGGGGTGATAGATTTCCTTTTCCCATCGGGCTTGATAATATAATTTGCACCGGGATATTTTTTAGGTCCTCTTTCAATAAATTTTAACAAATATTCTTTATTCCAAGCAGTTACTCGTTCCGGTACAGTAAGGTTCATTGCCATTACACTTGGCAAACCAACTTCGTTCAAATCAATCATTGGGTCTGGACTAATAACTGTTCGAGCAGAAAAATCTGTCCTTTTTCCAGCCAAGTTATGTCTCAAACGACCTTCTTTACTTTTGATCCTGTTGGTTAAAGTTTTAAGAACCTGACCACTACGATGTCTTGCTGGTGGTAATTGCGGAATTTCGTTATCAAAAAATGTAGAAATATGATATTGTAACAAGTCCCATAAATCTTCAATAATAACTTCTGGCGCACCAGCATTAATATTTTCAAATAAACGTTGATTAATTCTAACAATGTCTCCCAATTTATGTGTTAAATCGTCTTCACTCCGTTCTCCAGATTCAAGAGTAATACTTGGACGCATGGTTACGGGAGGAATTTGTAAAACAGTAAGAATCATTTCTTCAGGTCTGAAAGTAGCAGCGTATCCGAAAACTTTAAGATCATCATCAGTGATTTTTTCTAACCTAGCTCTAACTTCAATTGGACTAATTCTTAAATTGTCTTCATAAACATTGTACGGTTTTTCAAGTTTAATTTTCTCCTGTTTCTTTTCACAGTGAGGACATTTTTCTTTAATTTTATATTTAGCAACAATTTCTTTAATTTTTCTTCTCCTTGCTTCAAACCCTTCATCTTCGCCAATCTTGTTTAAATAAGTTAAATAACGTTTTATGTTAGCGTCAGGAATCAAAACACGAGCACAATATTTACATGTTGATTTTAGTAAATCTAATACTTGTCGAATAAATTTAACATGAACTACTGGACGAGCAAGTTCAATGTAACCAAAATGTCCAGGACATTCTTTAAGTTTCTGCCCACAAGTTTTACATCTTAATCCAGGATCAATTACACCTAACCGGATATCCATTAAACCACCATCAACCGGATAACCTTCACGGTCATAAAGTTCAGGCGTGACAATTTTAGCAGAAGCTAAATCTGTGATTTGTTTTGGTGAAAACATACCAAAAGTGATATTGCTTACTTTCTTGTGAACTTCTCGATTCATTTTTTCCTCAATATTTTGTTTTTAAATCTATTTTTGGATAGATATTTAAACTTCTTATTTCGTCTAATAATAATTTAAACGCGTAACTCATTTCAACATAATTAATTTCAACATCTTCGCCACACATTAAACAATATTTTCTATTTTTATATTGATCTTCGACAGCCACTAGACCACACTTCTCACAAACAGGAAGAGCAATCTTGTCTGAATCAAATCTTTCTTTTAATAATAATGAAGCTCCGTGAGCAACAAAAGTATCTTTCTCCATCTCTCCCAGCCTTAAACCACCTTCTTTAGCTTTACCTTCAGTTGGTTGTCTTGTTAATAACTGAATTGGACCTCTTGCCCGAGATTGAATTTTATTAGCTACCATATGTCTTAATCTTAAATAATACATGTTTCCAACATAAATCCTTGCCAACATTTGTTTACCGGTTCGACCATCATAAAATACTTCCGTCCCGTCTTCCCTAAAACCTAAACCTAACAGTTCATTTCGTAAATCTTTTTCTGGTTCTGCTTCGAATAATGTTCCATCAACTAGTCTTCCTGACAAAGCACTAACTTTAGCACCAACTAATTCAATCAAATGAGATACTGTCATTCTTGAAGAAATTCCGTGCGGTGTAAATATTAAATCAGGAACTACACCTGAAGAAGAAAATGGAATGTCTTGTGGGGGGACTAATATTCCTACAACACCTTTCTGTCCATGTCGGGAAGTAAACTTATCACCAATTTCAGGAATTCTTTCATCTCTTAATCTTACCTGAACTAGTTTGTTACCTTCCTCATTTTCAGTAATCGCAACGAAATCAGCAATACCTTTCTCACCATGTTTAAGGGAAACAGAACTTTCTCTCCTAATAGCTGCTGAAAGATTGTATTCATCTAAACTGCTTAAGAATCTTGGCGGAGAAGTTCTACCAATAATAACATCTCCCTCAGAAACTTTTGCTTCAGGATGAATTATCCCGTCACCTTCAATATGCATATAATCTTTCTCACTCCGATAACCTTTAACATCTTTATCAGGGATAGATATTTCGTCAATTAATCCACCAGCGTACCTTAATTCTTCAGTACTTACTGGACGGAAATAAGTGCTTCTTGCCATTCCTCGTTCTATGGAACCACGGTTTAGAATTACTCCGTCTTCCATGTTATAACCATCATAACACATTACTGCAACAACCATATTTTGTCCACAAGGATGTTCAGCATAATCAATAACTTCGTGAAGTTTAGTTTTAACTAAAGGAAATTGTGGATAATGTAATAAGTTTGAATCCATATCCATTCTTAAATGATAATTAGCAGCATAAAAACCTAAAGCCTGTTTTTGATTTTTACTACCAATAATTAAACGAGAAGGTTGGTTATAGTTACCGTGTGGAACTAAAGAAGTAATAACACCACTAATAGATCCAGGAGTAATTTCTAAATGAGTATGTTTTTCAGTTAAATCGGCTTCAATACTAGCAACAAGAACATTCTCTTCTTCACCAGCATCTAAATATTCAATCACTCCTTGTCTAATCAAATCAAACCAGGTGATTTCACCATCTTCTAACTGTTTAATATGTTTCTCAGTCAATAAAGGTTTACCTTCTTTAATAATGATTAAAGGTCTTCTTGCCCTTCCTTCGTCTGACATTAGACGAACTTCGTTTGCTTCATTATCGTAATAAACATTAAGTTCTTCAGATAATGCGCCTTTCCGTCTTTGATCTTTGATGTTTTCTACGAATAGGAGTGCATCATCAACCGTACCAATATATTTTGAATTTAAATAAACGTCTGCCATTTTATTTTTGTTAGACCACTTCTTTCAGGCCTAAATTTTTTACTTTATCTAATACTTCTTCTTCTGTAACACCTTGTGAAATTGAACATAACATTGCCAAATTTTTTCTTAAACCAATTGGTGTTCCTTCCGGAGTTTCAACTGGACATAATCTCCCAATATGAGTACAATGTAACGCTCTCGCCTCAAAATTTTCTTGTGAACTTGATAATGGACTAACAACTTTCTGCAAATGAGAAATCATTGCTAAATAGTTTGACCGGTCCATTCTTTGTGAAACTCCCTGTCTTCCACCTACCCATTCACCAGTAGCCATTGAAGAATATAACCTAGAAGTTAACAACTTATCTCTAATAATAACTCTAATTGAAGGTAATTTTCCTCTTTTGATAATTCTTTGAAAATTGTAAAGGATGTCTCCAACTAAAATTTTAAAATTAACTCTAAAAAGATCAATTAACAAATCACCACTTAATCTGATTCTTTTATTCATATAGTGATCTTTATCATCAGTAGAACGTACACCGGCACCAATATCAATATATTTTTTTAACATTTTACAAAGGTTTCTAGCTTTAACTGCTCTAGTTTCAGTACCCATCCCAATATTTGGGAAAAGATATTTATCAAAAATTTCCCTAGTTCGTTCTTGACGAACTTCTTTTGATTGAGCAATACCAATCCGTCTTGCTACGTAATCAATAGCATCATCTTGAGTTTTAATGTCAACAAATTCAAACAAATTCAAAATTATTTCTTCATAATTTTTTTCGTCAGAAACTGCTCTCATTATTTCTTCATCTTTCAACATGCCCAATGCTTTAAGAACAACAACAATAGGCATATTTTTAACTCTTGTAAAAGACATATAATAAATCCCGTCTTTCTTTCTTTCAAATGAATGAGGAATTTTATAAGACCCTTTTGCAGCGAAAAAACGTCCCATTAAATTGCCTTTAACATTTTCAACCATAAAATTATTAGCAGACAAATCTTCTACATTAACAATGATCCGTTCAGTACCATTAATAATAAAGTAACCACCAGGATCAGTTGGGTCTTCACCGTGCTTAATTAACTCTTCTCTACTAGATGTTGTCAAATGACAATACTTACTTTTTAACATGATTGGAATTTTTCCAATTTCTGCTACAAAGTTTTCTCTCTGCACATCATTAATGAATGTACTAACTTCCATATAGATAGGAGCATAATAAGAAATTTTTCTTAACCTTGCTTCCATTGGATAAATTGGTCTTTTACTACCATCCGCTTCAGTGATTTCAGGTTTTCCAACAGTTATCCTACCAAAACGAATTTTAAATTTTTCAATGTTGTGAGGAATAATAGCAGGTTCAGCTTCTTTATTTTCTTCAATAACTTCTTGTAAACCGTTATCAAAAAATTTGTTAAATGACTGAATATTACTATCGACAAACTTCTTGTCTTCAAAATATTTTTTTACTAATATTGATTTATCCATTTTTTAGTCCGTTTTTAAATAATTAACCGTCAATAACTACACGGTAATAAGTGGTAACGCCAGCAGTCCTACTTACTCTTTCAACTTTAACAATATCTCCAGATTTAACATTCAACTTAATAATTCCAGAATCATCTTTTAAAATCCTAGGGAGATCTTTAACTTTAATATGGTAATTTTCACACAATTTCTTTACTTCAGAATCGTTCAATTTACTGTGTTTAGGTACCAACCGATGTTTATTAACGTCAAAAGCCATTTTTATTTTTTGTCTCCTTTATAATTATGAACGGGCCGGAAGGGATTTGAACCCTCGACCGCCTGATTTCTGATGCCCGTAAAGGCAATAAAAGTCAGGCGCTCTATTCCCCAGATAACAACTTTCGTTGTTAAGTTCCAGGCTAAGCTACCGGCCCATGACTTGCCCACACCAATGATGTGGACTCGTTTTTTACGCCCTGGCCGGGACTTTCATTGATCATGATTATTTACCTCATCAACCATCTTCGAACCCGGGTCGAAGCCTTTCTGAAAACTCCCCGAAGGGTCTCTTTTGTTGAAACTTTCCGTAAAAGTTTCCGACAGGGCTTCATGCTAGGCCGAACTACACTACCAGGGCAGTTTTACATAGTTCTTTCTAGTGTAAAATTAAATTTTTACCAATAGAAAGATATTCAGCCATGTTTCTGTCATAGTTGAACGGGGGCTTTATAAAGATTGTGGAAATTTTAAGCAAATTCTAACAGATTACTACTAAAAGAAAAAAATTAAACTATTAAATATTAAAAAAAAGGAAAGAAGAGAGAACATCTCTCTTTCCGTATTCAGTCCCCTCTCCCGGACTTTCGGTAATTCTTTCACTGGTTTTCGCGTGGGGGTAAGCTTGCAAAGCAAGCGCATTCCGCACTTCGCTCCCAGTTCGCGAAAGAACTGTTTCGAACCGGGGATCTCTCGGTCACGGCTGGTTGTTTTTCATTTCTAGTCATCAAATGACATAATCAAACAACTTCTACAGCCGAATGTTCTAGCCACTAAACTAAGAGGGGTTTACATTCTAAATTTCAGGTTGGTTTATTAAATTTTTGTTTACAAAAGTATTATAAAGCAAAAAAGAATGATTATCGCTAGAGGTGATAGTTATGGTTAAAAGCAGAAAAGGTAGTAAAAAAGGAGTAAAAGGCAAGACGTTTAACAGTAATAATAATGATAATAGTTATAATAAAAAAAATTTAGTTGGAAGTTGGTCATTTTTAATTGGTTTATTTTTTGCAATCATTCTAGGTTTAGGTTTTACTGGAACTTACCAAAAAGAAATATTGTGGGCAGTATTTTTATTAGGAATCGTTGTTGGTCTCTTAAACATTGCCGTTGAAGAAATTAATAGTTTTCTTGTTAGTGGAACAGTGTTAGTATTAATATCTTTTTTAGGGATCCAAGTGGGGATTTTTGATTCGGTGGCTCCAGCAATAACAAACATGTTAACTGGTATACTAACTTTATTTGTTCCTGCAACAATTATTGCAGCTTTAAAGTCGGTGTTTAGTTATGCCTACAGATAGAAAATAAAGAAAATATTTTTATTTTATTTTTTTAATTTTATTTTAATTACAAATAGAAACATTTAATTAATTAAACTGTTTACAATTACAAGATGGACAACTCATTTATTTTAGATATAATGGAACCTAATTCTATGATGAGTATTGAACAAGAGATGAACATGTATCATCTTTTATCAAGAGTAATTTTTCTTAAAATACCTGGAGCTATTGTTGAATTAGGATGTCATGAAGGATTAACTGCCGCAATTATGCAAAAAACACTAAATCAATTAAACTCAAAAAAGAAAATTTATGTTTATGATTCTTTTGAGGGTTTACCAGAACAATCGAAGAAAGACAAAGGTCCAATCAATTTCAAAAAAGGTAGTCTTAAAACAAATGAAAAAAAGTTAATTGAAACATTCAAAAGATTAAAATTAAAAACCCCAAAAATTAATAAATGTTGGTTTAAAGACATACCAAAAAATAAATTACCTAAAAAAATATGTTTTGCTCACTTGGACGGAGACTTTTATTCTTCTGTTAAAGAAAGTTTAGAAATAGTTTATCCATTGCTTGTAAAAGACGCAATTATGATTATTGATGATTATTGTAACTTGAAAATACATAAAAAAATTGAAAAAAAACTTAATTCCAACAAATGGAACCATAACAGAAAAAGAAAATACCTAATAAAAGACTATTTTCCTGGTGTGAAAAAAGCATGTGATGAATTTTTCAATAAGAAAAAAGAAAAAGTTCATATTTTAATCTCAGGTGATCAATGCCATGCTTATATTGTAAAGAAATAAGTAAAAATCTATTCTTACCAAGCAATCATTCCGTGTGCTTTCTTAAAACTTTTAAGAATGTTCCAACAATGAAATTTGGCAGCGCCAACAACACCTTCAATAGAAGATGACGCTTTTTCTTCTTTTTCCCTTAACAGTTTTGATTTTTTCTTAGATCCAGCATTAACACTTTTAGCAGTATAAAAATCGCCAAATAATGTTTCAAAAATAGACTTTTTAATTTGTTTTGCTCTCAGATCATTTTCTTTAGAGCCATCACTTTTTTTATCAGTTTCACCTTTTGCTTCAATGAGATAACGGTCCAATTCAACACCTAAAGATTCCATTGCACTTAAAATAGAAGTAGAAACATTACCCATTAACATAATAGTTTCTTTGTCCTTTAATGCTTTATAATTTGCTAACTGTTTATCTGTCCAACCATAAACCCTTAAATCCAAAATCATTTTACCAATGTGAACAGGACCACGTTGATAACCTTCCTGTTGAACTTTCAGTTCTGCCCGAGTACGATAACTAAACGTTGCTAAAACGCAACCATTAGCACCATCTTTATGAACCCTTGCTAAAACTTCAATGTCAAGCATACTTCCTTCAAAAGCAGAAATTAAATCTGGAGAACCCATCCGAGAACTTTTCAATGTTAACTTTTCAACATGACGTAAGTAAGGTTTAAGCCAAGTAATGTACATTTTAATAATTTCAAAATGTTGTGACAGATATTGTAATGTAAATCTTCTTCTGTTTAATAATTCTTTAAAAGTACGTTTTTTCCATTCCATGAACTGACGCAGATGCCGTTCAAGCACTCTAAGAACAGATTGATTAAAATCTTTCTCCAATAATTTCATATGACGTTCAAGTTCAGCCAGATTTTTAAATGGAGGAGCATCAAAATATAAGTCAGGCAAAGTAACAAACTCTAATTCTCTAGCCATTCCAAAAACAGAAGTTGCACTTTTCGCTCCACCTTGAACTAAATTAATATAAATGTCTTTTAAAGTTATTTCTGAACTTTTATTTCGTTCAGAGATAGGCCTAGCTAATTGCGCTTCAGTTTCTTCATAATAAGTTTTCCTTTCATCGATAACTCTTAATTCCCTTACCATCTGAAAAAGGTCTTTGATCATTTTTCCAACAGTAGCAAGAAGTTGAGTAATTTTATCTTGTTGACCGCCAAGTCTAATCTGAGAAATTCCAAAAAATGCAGAATTTTCTGCTGCTGCAAAAGAATCTTCCAATTTATCCACATAATGAAAATTATTTTTAAACTCATCAAGAAACCAGAAATAAGGTTCTTCCATACTCAGATCGTAAACTTCCCAAGTTAAAGTGTAAGCTTTTCTTGGTGTAGGAAAACCAGTTTTATCATGATGATCAATAATCACTTCTTTAAATTCTTCATCAGCATCACCCGGATCAAGCTTTCCAGAAATAGGTTGATATACCTTTAATTCTTTATCAAACTGATAATCATCCTCTTTATCTTTTTTAATAAAACCATACTTAACTAACAATTCTGAACGATCCATCTAATCACCATTTGGAAGATATCCGTTTATCTTTAATAAATTTTTGTTTTTTCTCATGTTTTTGGCATATAAATGTGATAATTACATTTGGGATAAGACTTTTCAAACAAAAGTTTATTATCGGAATTTAAAGTGTTAAAAAAAAGTAATTTCTGTTCCTGGCAACTTTTATCCCCTGGAGCACAGATAAAATCGCAACTATTAATAAAAATCAGGTCATAATTATTTTTATTTCTACTATAAACAATACTGGCAAATTCCATCCCATCCAAAGTAACAACACGCTGGTCAAGAAACGAGACAAAAGATGGGTCAGACGTTAACACAGTCCCAGTAAGATTATATTTAATAATACTGTTTACAATTTCATTTTCAAATGTCGGTGGTTGATCAAAGTGTAATCTTCCCGGTAATGGCAAAAGAATCAAAACGATAACTAAGACAATCATTGCTAACGGTGTAATTACTGGCTTTTTCACCATTTTAATTTTTTGATAAAATTTTGTAATAACTACAGAAACTAATAAAGATAGAAAAGGAACCACAGTAACTAAATATCTAGATTCTTTCCGAGGAACAAAAAATGTAAAATATAACAAAATGAGTAAAGGAATAAGAAAAATTATTAATTTGTTCTCTTCTTTCCAAGATTCATTTTTAAAAAAGTAGTAAATGTAAACAAAATAAAATAAGTAAACAAAATTTAGTAAAAAGAAATGAGTCAAATAATAACTTATTCCCGTACCGTAAAGCCATGTTGAAGTTGAAACAATCCATGAACCAGCAATAAAAGGTTCAAACGGATTTGAATATTGAAAATAGTTAAAAATCAAGTAAGGAATTGTTAATACTAAAAAACCTGATCCAAAAATAAACAATTGTTTGATTTTCTTGAACAAATTTTCTTTCCTAATAATGATTATCAAAAATAATGTCCCAAAAATTATCCCTTGAGGGAATTTTGTCAAAAAGGATAATGCTAATAAAAAACCTGAAAAAAATAATTTTAAAACACTTCTTGACCCCAGAAATAAATATACTCCCAATAATCCTAACGTTACTGCTAAAGGTTCCGTAAGAATTAAACCGGTATGTAAAACAAAAATTGGTGTTAAACTAAAAATTATTGCCGCGATTAAAGCAACTTTCTTGTTCCAAACTTTCTTACCAACAAGGTAAACCAGATATACTGCAGTTAGTGAAAACAAAACATCTAATATTTTTCCAACAATTAATGTATCAAATCTTAACTTCCAAAGTAATCCTAAAATGAACGGGTGAACTAATGGCCGGAATGATTCCCAGATTCCAATATTTCCTTGGGAAAAAATATACTTCCCCATCCCGATATAAACATGACTATCCCACCATAACGAATGATTAAATGAAAGATAAAATAAACGAATTAATAAAGAAATAAGTAGAATTAAGAATAGGTAATGATTCTTTATTCTTACTATTACATTATTAAAAATGGATTTAACCACTTAATCACCTCTAATATATTTTCAACTTTTTAATTAAGTACAATGCTCTGACTGTTTTAACGAATCACAAATGATTTCTTTCATCTGTTCTTTTTGCACTACGCCCTCATACTTCTTATTGTCAATAATAAGGGTGGGCTGTTTAGTAACATCAAACTGGAGCATAACTACCTCTACCATGGGTTCATTATTCCGAAAGTCAAGATTGATTGGAAAAACAAGAACCTCCTCACCAAAAAGTTTTTTGAAATATGTTAATACCGTTCCTTGATTAGGACAAGAAGGACAATCAGTAGAGTAAAAGTAAACAATAGGAACCGTGTTCAAATCACATTTTTGTTTAGTTTCTCTAGCTAAAAGCCAGTAACGAAGATTATCTAATAAATAACGACGCATCACCATTTCTTTTCTCAAATCAGAAATTTCTTCTTCCTCTTCATAAGCAATAACCTCTCCTAATGAATCTGAAAGGTCAACAACACTTTCCTTTAAAGTAGTAGAAAGAATGGGACAATTATCATAGTTACTGAACGAATTCAAATAAAGATATTGTAATTGTAAACTAAGATATTTCACTTCTTGTTCCATGTTAACTTCTTCAATAATATTATAACGATGGTCCTCAATAATCGTTCCCAAAGATAGTCCTAAAAAGAAAATCAAAAAAGTGATTATTCCTGCAACCCAATATTTGTCTCTACTAATTTTTCTAAAATACTTCTCTTTATCTTTCTGATCTTGTTTATTGTTTTTATTGTTTTTATTTTTGTTACTTATTTTATTTATTTTATTTTCTTTATCTACCATTTTAGTTTCTTACCTCGAGCAAATTCAAATAATGATAAGAGTAAAATTACTCCTTTGACTAAATAATAAAAAGCAAAATAAGGGATTAAAGGTAACCAACCGAAAGCGTTTACCTTTTCATTAGCATTCTTATGAGCTTGATAAAAGAAAAATGTTCCTAACGCAAAAAGAAAAAATATAATGAACCCTCTTTTAAAATCAATTAATAAAAGATCTAAAAAGGTAATGTTAAATTTAAAATTTAATAGGTAAGGAAGAATATTAAATTTGATCATTGCTAAATTTTTCATCTTAGTGAAAAATGGACCTACAAAGATATACAAAGCAAGAATAATCCCTGTTAAAGCTAAAACGTATCCAGCAACATTCTTGATCATTTGCATCATCCCGAAATCCCCATACTTCTTATTAGCAATAAGATCCCTATATTTGTGGACACAGGCAATACTACCTAAATACCATCTTCTTCTTTGTAAATAGAAAGGTTTCATTTTTTTAGGTGCAACAGTATAAACATAACCGTCAAAACATTGTTTAATTTTGTAATTTTCCTTCTGGACCCTGTACGCAATTTCCTGATCTTCAACAATACTAGTTTTATCAAAACCGCCCAATTTTCTAATAACACTAGTTCGATAAAGTGAGAAAGGGCCAGGGGCAACATAGAGTGAATCTAAATGACTAACAATCCTCGCAATTAAAATGATAACTAGATATTCTAACCATTGTACTCTCTGAAGTAAATTACTTGGCTGGTAAACTTTCATTGCTGGAGTAACAATGACCAACAGAGGATCATTTTCTTGATAATAAAAAAATAACATTTTTTTTAATGTTAATGAATCAACAAATGAATCAGCATCAAGACAAGCAAAAAATTCACCTTTAGCAATTTTAAGCGCTTTATTCATTGAGGCGGCTTTACCCATATTTTTGTGAGAAATTAATTTAAAATTGAATTTACCTTTGATATAATTCCTTATCACTTCTTCAGTTTTATCTTTAGAACCATCATTAATCACTATAACTTCAAGTTTATTTTTAGGATAATCTAAATCACTAACAGACTTTAAAGTTCTTAAAATTGTCTTTTCCTCATTGTGTGCAGGAATAATTACCGAAATGTGAGGGGTTTTTTGGATATCCAAAGAAGATTTTTCTTTTTTAAATAAAACAATTTTATCTAAGAATACTAAGAAAAGAAATACTGAGAAATAGAGCGAAGTGATATATGCAAGTAATAAAACAATATTTATAAAAACGTTCATAGAGGCACCCTCATTTCCTTTTTTTTATTTCTTGCTGAGTTTAATACCCCGATGCTTGCATATTGGTATTAAATTAAAGCAAGACTAAAAATACCTTGGAGCTTGCTCCGTTGGGATTTTTATTTACTTTCTCTAAGATTCTTCAATCTCAGCTAATTCTTTAGTAAACAACCACACCTCTGAACTCTTGTGAGAATGCACTAATTTAAATCTTTCGTTTTTTAGAAGGAATAATAAACCTTGTTCTGCAGAATACTTATTTCTTATGTCCTCTGTAATGTATATGATAGAGATGTCATTCTCTTCAAAAATTGGAAAAGTAGTAGTAGTATAAGTTGATGCAAAAATAGCATCAGTAATATTATCATTAAATTCCTGATTACCTGAACCACCAATCAAATTTAAAGGAGTTTTTTTAGCAAAATAAGTGATATAATAACTATTTTCTGGAGTAGAAAATACAACTTTTTCTCCGGGAACATTATCTTTGATCCAGGTTAAAGTTTGAAAATCACTCTTACTGGGACCAAGTTCCGTAACTCTATCTAAATAAGTTAAAGTAGAAAATAAAATCCCTAAAATTAAAAGAAAAAAAGTAAACTTCTTTAATAGTTCTAAATTCCAATTAGTTTCAAACAAGCTTACAAAACTTACTGTAGCGAAAAAAGTTATTAATAATGAAAGATGAAATATAGTTTGGCTACTATAAAAATAAACAGGAACAAACAGAAGTAAAAACACGTAAGAAAAAGAATAATTCTTACTTTTCCAAGCAACTGCTAAACCGATTAAAGCTAAAAATAAAATAAAAATCCCCGTGCCACTTAAACCACCCAAATCAGATACAAGATTAATGATCGTATCTTGGAGATTAAAAGGACCTAAAACGAACGGAATTTTAATAGTTAAAATATTGAAAAAAATTAAAATAAACGTACTAACAAAAACAATTCCAGGAAAACCTTTCAATAAAGATTTTACCTTCTTCTTTTCTAAATAAAGATAAACTAAAAATAATAATAGTAATATTATCCCACTAAAAATGTCAAAAAAAGTTGATAATAAAAAAGGAACTAAAGAGATGTAATGAAAAAATTTATTTTTTGAAGAATACAAGAAAAAACCTAACAATAGTAAGAAAAACAAAAATGAATATGTGGAAAGGGTAATATAAGTGTAAATGAAAGCAGGATTAATTACTAAGAAAAAAGCAAAAAAAAAAGTGAATTTTTCAGAGATGTTAACTTTTTTTGCAAAAGCTAAGAATATCCATAAAGACGCAAAAGCTAAAAACAAAGGAATCAAGAACAAATAAGAATCTACTAAAAACAAATTAATCATTTTCAAAGGAAAATAATTAATGTTATACCAGCTAGCACTTTCTGCTAAAGACAAATGATAATAACTTTCTACACCCATAATGATTGGTTTATCTTGCCAAAAATTACAGACTGCAGGAACTAAGAGAACCAAGAATAATATTAATGACAAATAACCAACTTTATATTTTAAAATGTGAGAAAAAAAACGATTATTGTTAATCAAATCCTGAGTACGGTCATCATCATTTTTATGATTCATTTTGTTTCCTCTAATTTGCATTTAACACGATAAATTCTCGTATCCTCATTATAAACTTTTTCCAGACAATTATTAACATAGTGAAGTTTGTTAATGTTAAACTTTTCTTTAACTTGTGGAGAAAAGACAATGTATTGAACATCATACTTGCCTAACATTGCTAAAGCTTCAGTTTGAAACTGGGTAGTATATAAAATGTTTAAACTATTAAAACGGTCTTCCACATCTTTAATTAAACTAAATTGGTCATCAAGAATGTTATGCTTTTTCCCATAATAAGTTACCAAATGTCCTTCTTCAAGCAGGGCCAAAACCGTAGCAGTTTGAGGCGTATTACTTTCTAACCATTTAAATGCAGCAAGATCTTGGTTTGAAGGAGTGTCTTGTTTAAACGCAGCATTAACTGCTGGCATGATCATTGAAACTAACAAAATGATAGCAATACCCCAGACAAAATATTTTTTGTGGCCACTAAGTTTTGTTTTGTAAAGATAACTTGTAAAATCTTGAAAGAAAATTGCAAAAAGTATTGCAAGAGTAATCCCAAAAAAAGATAAAGACAATTCAAACCTAATGAACCTTAACCAAGCAAGAATTGTTGTTGAGATAACAAAACTAATCAAAAGGAATGACCTTCCTGTTTTTAACTGAAATAATGACCGGTAAACAACGTAAATCCCCACTAAAAAAGGAATAACACTTACCAAAACTATTGCTTGTAAAATTGAAACAGTAGGAAAATAATTAAAAATTATTTCTGGCGGAATGTTTTGCCAAATAAAAGATATCCCTTCTTCCAAAAATACTCTTTTAAAAAATAAAAACTGGACCCAAAGGAAGAAACATAAAGAAAATAAAATGAGTTCTAACTCTGCCCTTTTTATCCTCTTGTTCTCAACAAAAGAAAGAAGGATATAAATTGCAAAACCAATTAAAAGAAGAACTGTCGCTCCACTGGTTAAAGATAATGCTAAAAGAGTTAAAATGTAAACGTAAAGAAACGTTTTATTTTTAATATTCAAAAATGCATAAATTGCGATGAAAATTAATGGGAGAAATAAACTGTTTACAGTAAAATTATTAGTATTATAAAGGACAGGTAAGAAACCTACAATCAATGCAGAAAAAAGTGAAGCAGGTTCATTTTTTACTATTTTTTTACTGATAAAGAAAATTATTATTGTTAAACTAGCAAGAAGTAAGTTAGGTAAAATTTTAGCAACAAGTTCTAAAGGTAAAAATAAGTTAAAAAAAGCCATCAAGTAATGGAAAGCTGGCAAAAAAATGTGTTCTCTCCCTCCGTAAGATAAAAGATCATTGTACAAAGGAACACCAGTTTGAGTAATATGTTCAACTTGTCTAAGATGAAAATAAGATTCAGGTGTGAAATTAGGAATAGTAAAAGCTAAAATCAACCTTGTAGTTAAAGTTAACAAAAAAATAATAATTAACCAGTTTCTCGTACTTTTTTTCATTGTCTTGGAGGAATGTTTTATGTTTTATAAATATAGCGAATGATAGTAATGGTAGATAACATAAATCTTTATATTTAACCTAAAGAGATTAAACTTCATGCAAAAAATATCGACAGGGATAAACTTTCTGGATAAAATACTTAACGGTGGTTATGATAATAATATCATCACTACTATTTATGGCCCTTCAGGAAGTGGAAAAACTAATTTTTGTTTAATTGCAGCAGTTAAAGTTATTGAATCAGGTAAAAAAGTTATCTTTATTGATACAGAAGGTGGGATTTGTGTAGAACGAATTAAACAATTGGCTAAAGATCATGAATCTGTACTAAAAAATGTAATATTTTTCAATCCTGTAAATTTTATTGAACAGAACGAAATTTTTGAAACTTTACGAGAAATGGTCAACGAATCAGTAGGGATGATCGTTGTTGATTCTATTTCTATGCTTTACCGTTTAGAATTGGGCAAACCGGGAAGTATTTATGATATTAACGCTTCACTAGGAAGACAAATTGCTTACTTAGTAGAAATTTCTCGAAGGAAAAAAATTCCGGTTTTGATAACTAACCAAGTATATTCAGATTTTGATAACCGTGACCAAGTAAAGATGGTTGGTGGTGATTTGTTGAAGTATGGCAGCAAATGTTTAATTGAATTGAAAACATTCGCTAACAACCGAGGATTAGTGTTAAGAAAACATCGTTCTTTACCTGAAAATTTAAATGCAAAGTTTAAAATTATCGGCGAAGGTATTGAAGAAGTTATTTGATCAATTTATCACACTCTTCAGCACTTAATTTCTCATATTTCCCGGATTGAACAATTTCTTTTTCAACTAATTCTTTCAAACTTAATCCTGAAGATATTTCTTTTTGGTAAAAATCCGCTATTGTTTCAAATGGAACTTCTGGATAATATTTCTGTAAATTATTAAATTTAGAAGTTAGATTATTAAACTCATATTTTGGAAATGTATTGGAAAAAGCTTGATTAGCACAAACCATCCCATAAACAATATCTACAACCGCATGTTGTTTTGTATAAAGAACAGATGAAAACATTGCCCCAATACTTTCTTTATAATCATGAAACTCATTTGGTGGTAAAATTGTTTTTCCAATATTGTAAGCAAGAACTGAATATGTTATATGTAAGCTAGGACAACAATTTACGGGATCATCCCAATATTGAATAAACTTCAACGCTTTGTCATTATGTTTTGTTGGCCTCGGCATAAATGTAGGAACTGCTTTGAAAACTTCTGCAGCAATTTTATTCACGTGTTTGAAACAGTCAGTTATTTCTTGAACTTCTTCTTCATCGCAAGCAAGACTAAAATGTTTAGCTAAAGAAAAAAATTGAGGAAGAATTAATGAGTATGCTTCTGCATCTTTCGGTTTGAACGGAATCGGTTTATCAATTTCTGTTTCCACACAATATTTATCTACATTTTTTATTTTTGTTTGAGTTTTTTGGTATTGATCTACCCAGTCCCACGCAATGTCAGTAAGCATTCTTCCTTTTTTTGTACTTTGTAAATATAGGAAATCTCTGATTACTGAAAGAGATAATCCTACGGGTGGGATTGGTGGTAAAGAAAACATATTTCTCTTTGTTGGTTATTGGTATAAAATAATTTGTATTGTTGAAAAGATATTTTTCCCAAAACTTTATAAAGTACTAACAGAAATAGATAGTTATAGCCAACGCTTACCTGTTGTAGGGTGAAGCATAACGCATTGAGGCAAAAGAAATATGCGAATGAGATAATTCTTATTTGCTTAATTAAAAATTAATGGAGAAAAAATAAAATGGTTGAAGAACAAGAATCATTACTAATCGACTCAAATGAATACTTAAAATCAGGTATCCATATAGGGACAAAATTTAAAACTAAGTATATGGCTAAGTTTATCTATAAAACTAGACCAGACGGGTTATCAGTACTGAACCTGAAAAAAATTGATGAAAGGATTGCTTTAACAGTAAATATCCTTGCTCAATACAACCCTGAAGAAATCCTTATAGTTTGTCGAAGAGAAAATGGTTGGAAAGCTTTGAAAGAATTAAACAAATTAACAGGGATGAAAATCATTAACGGTAGATATCCACCGGGAATCTTAACAAATCCGAAATTAGAAACTTTTATTGAACCTAAAGTGATTGTTGTTTGTGACCCGTGGCCGGACAAGAATGCAGTTGAAGATGCAGGTAAAATTGGTATTCCAGTAATCGGTTTCTGTGATACTAATAACCAATCAAACAAATTGGACCTTGTTGTTCCTTGTAACAATAAAGGTCGAAAATCTGTAGGGTTAATCTTCTACCTTATCGCGCGAGAGTTTATGAGAAAGAAAGCAATGTTACGTGGCGATGAAGAAATGCCTGCAAAGATTGAAGACTTTGTTGAAGAATAAAGTTTTCTGTTTTTTTTAATTTCTTTTTGTTTTAACCTATTTTATGAGAAGTAAAAAGAAAACCAAAACATTTATATACTACTTTCGAGTCACAAATTTAAAATGGAAGAAAAATATAAATTATTATATGAAGATGGACCAACTCGAGTTGGTTTGGTATTAGTAAAAACTCAAACAGGAAGTTATCGAGGAGATTCTAAAAATCTACAACTGGAATGAGTTCTATCAGGTGAAACAGATAGAAATTTAGTATTTGATGAATTGTGTTCAATAGATTGTGTAAATGAGTATATACAAAAAATTGATGCATTAAAGTCTTTAGTAAGAAAAGAATATGTTGCAACAATTTATCAAATAAAAGATTAATTTATTTTTACCTCTTTTTTTTATTTAATTGAACTTTGTCATCGATAACAGCATTCTCAAGAGAAACATTCCCTGAATTACTATTCCCTTCCTTTCTTCCATAATCTTTAAAAACCATCTTCAACCAAAGACACCTATGAAAAAAGTGGTAACTTTAGGTGGCGGTACTGGTAACTTTGTCGTTCTTAACGGTTTAATGAAATATAATCTAGATTTGAGCGCAGTAGTTTCCATGGCCGATGACGGTGGCAGTACAGGAGTTCTTCGAGATGAGTTAGGAGTACTTCCTCCAGGAGATGTTAGACAATGTTTAGTAGCGTTATCAGGATCAAGTAGATTAATGCGTAACTTGATGAATTACCGTTTTGATACTGGCGGTCTACAAGGACACAGTTTTGGCAATTTACTTCTTTCTGCTTTAGAAAAAGTTACTGGCAGTTTTGAAAAAGCAATAGAAGAGATGGGTAAAATTCTTGCTATCAAAGGTAAAGTCATTCCAATAACAGTTAATCAGGTCCATCTTAAAATGATTTTAGATAACGGTAAAACTCTTTCTGGAGAACGAGAAATTTATGTTTCAAACGAAGTTGATAAAGGTTTCAGGAGCATCTTTTTGGACCCCATTCCAAAAGTTAACCCGCGTGCTATTGACGAAATTATAAACGCAGATTTAGTAGTTATTGGCCCAGGAGGAGTTTACAGTTCTTTAATCCCAATTTTATTAGTTGACGGAATTAGTAAAGCACTCCGTGAAACGAAAGCAAAAAAAGTCCTCATTGTTAATTTAATTAACAAAAATGGACAAACTACAAATTTTAAAGTTAGTGATTATGTTAAAGAATTTAGAAAGTTTATTGGTAATGATGTCTTTGACCATATTGTTGTCAATGATGCTCAACCTGCAAAAGAACTTGTTGATGTTTATGCCAAGGAAGGTAACTTAGTAAATAATGATCTTATTGATGATGGCCGAGTTATTACCACAAATCTAATCAATCCAGTTTTGAAAGAAATTCAAGAGGGAGATTTAATTCAAAGAAACCTTATTAGGCACGATCCAGAAAGGTTAGCAAATGTGTTAATGAGTATTATAAATGAAAACTAAAATTTTATTGATCTTTGATTTGGACGATACATTATATGCTCGCTACGGGGTGGTTGCTGATAACTATTCTGGGATTGAAAATATTAAAATATATGAAGGGGTTAAAGAGATATTAACTGATCAGAAATTCGAAAAAGTTCTCGTAACAATGGGTGATAAAAAGGTTCAAGATAAAAAAATAGTGTTGTTAGGAATTAAAAATTATTTCTCTTCAATTTTGATCTGTTCAGATAAAGAACAGAAGAAGGAATGTTTTCAAACTTTAACTAAGAGATATCCTAAATTTAAAAAAATAGTTATTGGGGATAGAAGAGATTCAGAGATTAAATACGGAAATGAACTAAACTTGATAACAATTTTAATAAAATCTGGAAAATATAAAGATTTAAAAGCAACTAATGATTTTGAAATAGCAAACTATGAAATTAATAATATTACGGAACTGAGTGAGGTCTTAAACAAAATATGCAAGCAGTAATTTTAGCAGCAGGGAAAGGAACAAGAATGTTCCCCATGGCCCTTAAAAAACCTAAACCATTAATTGAAGTTGCCAATAAACCAGTTCTAGAACATAACCTTGAACAATTATTAGGATTAGTTAATGAAATCATTATTATTGTTGGTTATAAAAAAGATATGATTATGGACCGGTTCGGCGATAATTATAAAGGCATAAAAATAACTTATGTTATCCAAGAAGAACAATTGGGAACTGGCCATGCAGTCTTAATGGCAGAAAAGTTTGTTAACGAAAAATTTTTGGTTATGAACGGTGACGATTTATTTTCCAGAAAAGATATGCAAAACATTTCTAAATATGGTAATTGCATCTTAATAAAATATAAAAAAGACGCTTCAGCTTTTGGAGCAGTAGTAATTGAAAAAGGGTTTGTTAAAGATATTGTAGAAAAGTCAAAAGAATTTGTTTCAAATTATGTTAATACGGGAATGTACTGTTTCTCACCAGAAGTGTTTGCAATCATTAAAAACTTATCACCTTCCATTAGAGGAGAATATGAAATTACTGATGCCGTTAAAGTTTTAGCCAAAGACAATAAAATGCACGCTGAAGAGGTGCAGGGATATTGGATCCCAGTAGGTTATCCCTGGCATATCCTCGATGCAACAGAGAAATTATTAGAAGAAAATAAAGACATTTCTATTAAAGGAAAACTTGGAAACAATGTTATTATTGAAGGTTCAGTAGATATTGGTGAAGGTTCAATTGTTGAAGATGGTTGTGTTCTTAAAGGTAACATTGTTATTGGAAAAGGTTGTTTAATCGGTGAAAACTGTACATTAGAAGGGTTCACTGCTATTGGTGATGGTTCACGAATTGGGGAAAAAGTAAAGTTGGAAAATACTATTGTTGGTGCTGGTTGTGAATTGGAAGCAGGTTGTGAGGTTAAAAATTCTGTACTTGGTGATAAAGCTCGGTTAAATAAAGGTGTAAAAATTTCTAACGTTGGTAAAAAAGGCACTGTGAAAGTTAACGGCGATGGTAAAGAGTACGATTCTGGTAAGGAAAAGTTGGGTGCTTTTGTTGGAGACAAATGTGAAGTTTGTAAAAAACTTCACCCTGGCGAATGTGTTGATAAAGATTGTTAAAATCCTAACGTTTAACATATCTACTAAGATCATTTTTAAGTTCAGTTAATTCTTCAACTTTTTCTAAAGTTTTTTTACACTTCTTAACTTTTCTATTTTCAACAAAAGCTTTTACAGTAGTAAATTTGTACCAACGAGAACTATCATAAATATTTTGCACATTATTTTGATGAGAATCTTTATCAGAATTAAGTTTTGATTCTAATGTATTAATTTGATACAAAAAACCATTACAAAAATTAGTTCTAGCAACTTTGAATTGATTTATTTCTGTTGAAACCCCTTGGTCATGGCTAAATTGATCCACTTCTGCTATGCTTTGGTATATCTCTGAAACACTTCCCATATAATTTATAAACGTATTTATTAAATTCTTATCAGAAAAAGCAATAGTGGGAAAATTATCTTTATAATCTTTCAAACACATATCCATCATATTAGTTAACGCCTTTAATTCGGACAGCCTTCTTTTTTTAATTTTCTGATAAGCATTAGTTTTCTGTGTAATCAACTTTTTATTTTTTTTTATTAAATTACTAAAAGCCATTCGTTTATTTTCAATTTCATGTTGTGAGAAAAAAGGATTATAATAAGATGTATTTAATTCACTACAACATATTTCAGCAAGACCCAAATAAACATTTTCACTAATTGTTTGTTCTAATTCTTGTTTACTGTCCACTTTTAAAGAACGGAGTATTTTATTTTTATCAGTAAGATGTGTTTTAACTACATCTTCTTTTTTATGGATAGATTCTCTGACATAATCTTTGATTTCAGAACAACGTGCATAGTAAGGTTCACCCCGTAAACCTTCATCAACATACAGACCACTATTTTTAGTGATGATTTTGGAGAGATTTTCTAAGTATTTCACTCTCTCAGAAAAGAAATGCTGGTTTAATGTTTTACCAGGGAGATAATTTTTTAGTTCTTGGAAAAAACCCAATAATTTTATTTTTTCTTTTTTAAGTTTGTTTTTATTATTTTTCAAAAGAACATTGTACACGCTTTCATTTTCAATTGTAGAACCTTGAAGAATAAAAATCTGTTCTTTTGCACTAATTATTTTTTGATCTGGAATAAAAACATGGGCCACTTCCAACTCAGGAATTAATTGATCTAAAGATTGTTGACAAGATTTTAACTGGTCAATACCCTGCCTCAAGTTTAAATTACAACCCCTCATTTTTTTAACATTATCTTGATAGAAAGTCAATAACTTTTTTTTCTTTGTAACAATCTCTTTATTAAAATTAGTAGCTAATTTGTTCAGCGAATGTTCTGCTTTAGAGATAAAGTTAGCAAGATGATTATCTATTGACCATCCTGAGATTAAATTATACTCTTGCTTCAATGATTCAACTTTTAGTAAATAGTCATCTAACATTTTTTTTGTAAATGAATCAAAAATAATCTTTTTTATAAAATTTTTATGATCATTTATTTTACTTTCTAAGCCGTTAATAGTTTCTAAACGTTCAGTTTTTAATTTTTGATATTGTTCATTTTTATTGTTAATACTATTTACGGCACTAGCAACATTCTCACTTGAAGAAGGTAGAAAATAATTTATCAGAGGAGAAATTTTAGTTAATTGTTTCTTATGATCTAACATCATTTCATAAACTTGACCAGTTCCAACAACTGTTTCTTGAACATTGTTAATTAATAAAGAACTTCTTTCAGACAACTGATCTCGAATAACAACCCGATTTTCTTCTAGTAAAATTTCAATAGACTTCTTTTTATTAAAAATTTGGTCATAAGTACTTTGAAGATTTTCATCAATGTGGTAATTCTGGCACTCTAATTCTCTTTCTGAGAGTAATGAAACTATTTTTTTATCAAATTGTAAATAATTTAAAGTGAAAAATTGTGTAGAGGTAAATGCTGAAGATTCTTTTTCCATTGTTTCCAATTCCCGATAAATGTCACTAACCCTTTTAACTTTATGATGATATGTTTCAGTCTTTAATTTTACTAGTCCTATTGATTTTTTTGAAGACTTTCTTACACCCAAAACTTTTTTATAATTCTGTAAACTATTGATTTTATTAACTAAAGAATCCAATTCTTCAACTTCACTTAAACTTTTACCTTCGATATTTTGAATAGAATTTTCTATAAAAACAAACTTTGATTTTAATAATGATGCCCCCTGTTCTTTCTTACTGGAGATTAAATTCGTTAAATTGTTCTTTGTTTTTTGAACTTTTTCATAATCTTCTTTCAAAGCAGGATCTTTAGGAGGGGTGTTATTATCAGATTTATATGCCTCTATTTCATCTTTATAATTTTGATAAAGATTAATATGTTCTTTTAAACTGTTTTCATTAGAACTAAAAAGTTCATTAGTTCTTAACATTATTTTTGTCCCTAATGAACTGATTTGAACATACTTCTCTTTCTCTTTTTCTAACAATTGTTCATACAGTTGCATAGACTTGTCTAAACCTAATTTTAAATGGGTTAATTGACTACTGGTTTCAGTTTCTTCAAGTTCATCAGCAATAAGAACCAATTCTTCTAGTTGGTGAGTTTTTTTTTCAATCTTCTTTTTTTCTGTAATTGTTTTAACATTCAAATTATTTAACTTCTTCTCAACCTGAGTGATAGTTTTCTTAATCTTTTTCATACTTTGATCATAGTATTCCAGTTTAGAAGTTAAATCTTGAAAAGCACTTTTTGCATTATCATACCTAAATTCTGAATCCAGTAAAAATTCTTTTACTGCTTTGTAACGATTAGAATCTCTAATTGTAGAATAATAAGCATCAACAACGATTAATGATTTTAAATCGCTGACGGCTTTAGTTTGTTTTAATTTAAAACGAATTTCTGAATTCTCAAAACTGTTAAATATTAAGTTTGATAAAATTACTTCTTCTACTGAAACTAAATTTAAACTAAAATGGTCATCTTTTTTATTTTCTCCCATTTCATTAAATGAAAAATATGATTCAACTGCAATTTCTAACCCCATTTCATTTAAAAGTTTTGATTTCTTATTAAATACGAACTGCTCTTTAAAAGAGGATAATTTTCTATTAGTCTTTAAATAATCTTTAATCCCTTCAAATATTAATAAACTACGATAATCCGAATTATTTTTATTAACAATGTTTTCAATTTCATTTTTTGTAAGTTGTGATGTAAGTCGAGAAATAACTAAATCCAAAGCTATGTTAGATTCATTATTTCTTTCACGGGTTAAAATACTTTTTTTACCAGTAGACCCATTAAGTATAGAAGAAAGTTTTATGACCAAATCATCATCAAGTGTATCATTCATCTTTTCCCACAGTTACAATGTTCAACATTTTTCGAAGTTTGTAATTTTGAAAGAGAATTACTATAATAATTTACTTTATTTACTAATAAATCATATCTCCCAAGAGTAATTAGCCTCGCTTCAGCAACAGCTAAAGCAGCAATTATTTGGTTAGACATATTAACACTACCGGGTTCAAAAAGACAACCAGTAAGATTGGAAACTTGTTCAGCCAATGCAGCATCTTCATTAAGTATTTCGTTTGCCAAATCACGTTTATTTTTAATCAAATTATCAATACTTTCATAACATTCAATACACTTAGTTTTTTTTGGAACATAAATATTGATCCTCCCTGAATCTGGTCCAGTTCCAGTATCAATGTAAGGGATACCTAGTTCTGTAAAACAACTATTAAAATATTTTCTTGCTTCTAAACTATCAATAGCCCCAATGACTAAGTCATACTGATGACTCTTAAACCAACCATAATCTAAAATGGTTACGTTATCTTTCGAGATTCCACAATTAGGAGATAATAATTTAACCTCTTCAATTTTTTCTCTAAAATCACGATCTTTACAACTCCCCACGTAACCAATGATTGAGCGACTAGTTATAGTGCCATCACTAATATTGTTAATTCTCTCTGCTAAAACTTTCGCTTTTAAATTACCAATGTTCCCGTAAGCTAAAGGCTGACGATTAAGATTATGCTCAACAAAAACATCAAAATCGGCTACGTCTAGTACTTTTGGAGATAAACGAGCAACAATATCAGCAACATAGTTTCCAACCGCACCACATCCTAAAAGTAAAATATTTTTGTGTTCAAATTTACCCTCACCTCTTAATCCAAAATCATTAGATTTACTTTTTATTCTATCTTTACCATTAATGTTATAATATATATCACTAACCATAATTTTTTCTTTTAAAATTTTTTCAGATTGATCAACAATATTACCATCTTCTAAGATAACCTGATTACCTTTAAATTTATGGACATAACTTTTAAACAATGTTTTTCTAAATTCTTCCATAACAATCCCTGAAAAAAGATTAGAGGTAATAAACCCTTGCGGTTTATCTTCATAATTAGAAATAATCCTCTTAAATCGTTCAGAATCATAATTTTCATCATTAGGATTATAATACGACACTTCACCTTCGTGTCCACTTACTGCAACTGTAATTAAAGGGATACGATTTTCCCGACAATAATTTAGGCATTCTTCTTGTTCTCTAACTTTATTAGAAGCTTCAATAATAACATCAGGACGTTTTGGTAACAATGATAAAAGTGGTTTAGATACTTTTGCATCAATACCTTTAATATTACAATCAGGATTTAGATGTTGAGAAATCATTTCTTCAAGTGATTTTGATCTTGGCTTATTATCCTCATAATTTAAGTCTAAAAATTTAAGATTATTTCTCCCAATTATATTATCAATAACATAAATATTTCCAGTGCCAAAAATACTTGCAGATTTAGCAATCTCTGCACCTAATTTGTTTGCACCACTAATGACTATACAGGACTCTGAAATAATCTGTTGTCCAGCAGGACCGTACAATGCTAATTGTCTTTCAAATCTATTAAAATTCATGGGAATTGTCACCTAAACAAATTTTTAAAACCAGAAAAAAGACTATTCTTTTTTTTGAATGTTTTTTTCATTTTACTCATTTTGGAAAAAACTTGATTCCCTTCTTTTTCCATTTCTAAAGCATAATAATTATCGCGAACTTCACGCCAACAATTATAATAATATTCTTGATCCTCCCTATTCAACGTTTCAAATGAAACATCTTCCAAAGAATGTTCTTTAAATTTTGTTTCTTGTAATGTTTCAGATTTGATTTTTCCAAGTTTAAACTTGTTTTTAAGATACAATTTATCAACACGTTGCCGTAACTCTAAATTAGGATGATAATCATTAAAAAATTCTAAATAAAACTTTTCAATCAAATGGTTAACAGATTTTAATTCTTTATAATTTTCAGAATTATTCGCGCTTAAAGAATATGCTTGAATAATATCATCAAATTTAGAGATAGGATCACATTGAATTATTTTATTGTGTGAGGAATAATTAAATAAACCTTCATCCATCAATTTTTCTTCCAATGATGTTCTTGGTTCATTTAAAATCTCTTCGGTTTCAATTGGCATTTCCAAAAGATTTTTACTTTTTTTCGCAGGAACATCTTTCTGCTTTTTTTTACCAACTGATTTTTTTGGGGTATATTTCTTTCTTTTCTTAGGTTTTTTAATTTTCTTTTCTTCAGTAATGCCATTAACCAATTGTGGCATATATTCAGAGATTGCTTTAGTTAAAGCAAATTTTTTCATCAACGTTGACTGATTAGTTTTCTCTACTAAAGAACAAATAAAATCATTACCAGCATTAAGTTCTAATAGTAAACCCTCATAAAAAGGCTGCTGATATTCTTCAAGATTATGAGATAATTTTTGTTTTGAACGTTTAGGTTCTTTAAAAGGCAACAAATTTTTCACAAATCCATCCTCATAATTGTTAAACATTTTTTCTGCTACTTGTCTTAACCAAGCAGAATATTTAGAATCAGATTGTATATAATCTAAAAGGAGAGGTACAAACTGGTCTAAGCTTTCCTTAAATACAGAAGAATCTTTTTGACCATAATGTTTCTTTCCAATTTTTTTAATACTTTCAGGTACAAATACTTTAGGTTTAAATGCAGAAGGCCTTTCTGTACCCAGAAAAATAATTTTTCTTTTAAGCTCTTCAAGTAAACTATCCTTATTAAAAATAGGTTCTTCAGTTGTGTCAATAAGTTTTATATTTGCATTCAAAGAATAAAATAATTTGTTTTCTTTCTTACGAAAATATTGAGGGTAATCTTTTTTAACTTTTTTAATACGTTTTTCTTGCTCATCTTCTGATAAAATGAAAAAAGATCTTTCTAAAAAACGTTTAATTCCAAAAACTTGTTCAGACCTACTATTAACAACAATCCCTGAAGCAGTGTAAATATGTTTGTAAGGTACTTGAACATTCATGTTTTCAAACAGCTTTTTAGCTTGATCATCAGAAAGAGATTCATTAAAAAGTAAATTTAATGAAATTTCATTAAATGAATGAAAATATTTATTCGTTTCTTTCTTATTTCTAAAGGAAGTAGTTTTAGGTTTAAAAGTAAAATCAAAATTAATTTCTTTCATATCATTACCTTTAAAATCAGCTAATACATCATCAAAACCATCATGGTCAACACCGGAATAATAAGGATTGTGATAACCGTGACTATGAGCAATACCAATTTGTACCCCTCCATTTTGTCGGATTGATTCACAATCTTTAAAATAATCTTGAGTCTGAGATTCTCCAGAACTAAAACTTACTTTTTGTTTATCAACAATATAAAAATCTTTAATCATTTTTTCAGAATCATCTTTAGAAGCAACCGATACTGCTCGAAATTCATACATTTCCATCATTTCTGCTGTTGTCATTAATTTATCAAATGATTGTTTTGAAACTAAAATATTTTCTTCAGAAATCCCTTCATTAAGATTAATTATTTTTCTTGTCATTTTTCATCTCCTTACTTCGAATGGTTTATATAACTGATCATAGTTGGTGTCTAAATAACGATAAAGAGACAAAGGGCCACCACTATCGCAATTGAACAATGAATTTCCCAAACAGCCTTTAATATGAAATAAAACTTCTTTAATACACTCCTCTAATGATTTATTATTACTGGGAGTAGGATAATTAAAACCACCCCTAATGCATAAATAAGTATAAGGATTAGAATCTGTCCTTCTTGTAGCTGGGTGGACAAAATCTTTATTTTTCACACTTGCCATAGTTCCGCTTTCTTTACCATTAGATATTTGTTTTGCTTCTAAAATTCTTGCCATTCCTGATTCAATATTGTCATCATAATTTAACTTCCCATCTTTATGAATCAGTTTTACTCCTACTTTACAGGATGAAAATCTAAACTTTTTGTTTAATTTTTCAGAACGTTCAGTAAAAGAATCAATATTTATGTAAAGATAATAATGATTACCATCTTTAATGTACCCAACTTCCCCAGTAGTATTTTCTAATCGATTTGGATTACTTAAATTACCAGTTTTATTCAAATCAGCTAATTGCTCTAAAGGCCCTCTTTTACGATTAACCTCCTCTTTAAACTTTTTTTCCAAAGTTTGGACCATTTTTTTTGCATAAAGGCGATCAAAATCAGAAATTTTCTTAAAGAAAGATAGTTCGTAATCAGTGCCTTGTAGGTTTATATAATCTGAATGGGAATTTGCTCTTCCCTGATTATTTTTAACATAATAACAATTTCCACCAAGAAAAAGTATCCCTCTTGACTCAATCATTCTACTTAATACAGATCTTTTTTCTATACTTTCATCATGGAAATCAAACTTAGTTATACCTTGGTCTGAATTATTTTTGGGATTGTTTTTTTTATTTGAAAAACCTCCTGCTTTACTCCAATCATCTAAAAATGAGTAAATGAATTTAGTAATGGAGAGTTTTTTCATTCTCTCTTCCACATTTTGTAATTCATTATACATTTTGGATAACGATTGATTAATACTTTTGGATTTAGATTTAATTTCTTCAGAAATATACTGATCCATAAACAAATTTTCTAAAGTGATGATTTTTTCACCATTTCTTAACCGTTCTTTATTTCCAGAGATAGAAACATAATCATGACGAGGATTACCATCATGAATTATATCGTACATCCTATCTAAATAGATCAAGACTGGCCTTTCATTGGTCCAATTTAAGAGATAAGTTTTCTTCATTTAATTTCATGAATTAATTATTAATTATTGATTTGAACTTTACCATCAAAAATTCTTATCTCTGAGATTAAATAAGGGTTATTATCATCATCAGATAATTCTTTCAAGTAATCCGAATTATTGAATTCTCCATCACGATGATCAATAAGGACATTTCCTTTAGCATCTTTCTCAGCAACAATTTTCTTCCCATTAATTGAAAACCAATGGCTATCATGATCATTGATTATTTCTTCAATCTCTGCTTTAACATCTCTTGAAGTCGCACCTTCATCAACATAATGATCAAGAACATAATCAATAGCTTTTCGAATACTGCACTCATCAAACTTAGCTCGATCTGGTCCAATTTCTTGGATGTGGACATAATCACTTGCGTTACGCGCATAAACTTCTACCACTAACGGTTGTTTCATTAAATCTACTTTCATTTTAGTTTACCTCCTAAGTAAAAAAGTTTTTAAATGTTTTATCAAAGTGAACGTAAAGTTTTGTGTCACCATCAACAGTAACATCTCTTGACTGAAATTCTCCCCTTACTGTTGCTGAAACTGTATAATTTCCGCCTTCTAACCAACGTTGACATACGCCGGGCATGTAGATCCGTTTCTCAAAACCAAGAAAACCATCTTCTTTTCTGTCTAAAATGGTTTCAGTATTAAGATAAATCATTTTTTTCTTGTCACTAACTTTCACTGAAACACTATTGAATGGACTTTGTCGAGCAGATTCAATTCCTGTATTTTCATAAAAATTACCAAACGTTCCTAATTGAATGTACAAATTTCCACTAATTAAAAAAATTTCAGATGAGATTTTACCAATATCATTAAGTGACAAGTCTAAAGGTTTATATTTACCTGCTTGTTTTAAATCTTTTTCTAACAAGCTAATTCTATCCTGCTGATTCCTAATTTCTTTACGCAACTTTTTAACATCATCCGGACTAGTATCATGATCTTTAATAATAGCAACTAATTGTTGTAATAACTCTCCATATTCTTTATAAGCCCCTAAATCACCGTACTCTTTATTCAACTCCGCAATTTTTCGTTCCAAGTAGTCCAATTTTATTCTTTCGCTCATTTTTATTTATAATTAATTGAATGTATTAAATATTTTCCAACTTTCACCGGAAACATTCCGATATCCAGTTCTTGATTTTTTTGGTGAGATCCATTTTACTTATAATTTTAATAACATCTTTCACTCAGAGAGATGATAATTAAAAAGGAAAAGTTAATTGATCAACAATTTCATCCACTGTTTTTAAACCAACCATTGAAGATATTAAATCCCCGTTTTGATATTGAATTATACAAGGGATAGATGAAATGTTGTTTTGTCCTTGGAAATCGATACAATTGTCGATGTTTGCTTTTGCAAATCTCATTTCAGGTTTAAGTTTATTTGCAACCATCCTAAACACTTTATCCGAATCATTACAAACATCACACCAATGTGCATAAAAATGGACCACCGCCATTTGATTATCATCAATAAAATTGTAAATGTTTGCATCAGTTAACTCTAAGATCCCAGCTTCTGTCTTTAAATTTTCAAATTTAAGATATGCTTTAACATCTCCATCAACAGTAATATTTCTCCTCACAGTTTGTTTTCCAACCGTCGACTTAAGTAAATAATTTCCTCCGGGAAGTTTCTTTTTGCAAACTCCTGGAACGTACTGTTTTAATTCACTTGGACCATATTCTTCCATGGAAGTAATCAAATAAACTTTATTTTTCCCATCACTGACTTCAATTTCTACACCATTAAAATCTTTAGCCTTGCTAGGGTCATTATATATTGAATAAAATTCAGGAAAATCTCCTAATTGAATATACAATTCTCCTTCCTCTAAGTTGTTTAGGCCCCTAGTTTTATTATTTTTTTCATCTAATTGTAAAGCAAATTCATTCAATTGAGCTTCCAACCGAGATATTTTCTCAGAAGCAGGAGAAACTTCTTGCTGTTCTTTTAACAAACCTAATGTTTCTTTCAGTACCGCCCCATACTCTTTATATGCTCCTAAATCACCATACTCTTTATCTAAACGAGCAAGTTCTTGTTCAAGTTCATTAATTTTTTTTTGATCAGTCATTTTTGTTTATTGTTTAATTTTTCTTTTTTTTGAAATTTAAGAATATTTTTGTAAGGCCATCCACAGTAATATTTTTAGTTAACTTCTCGCCATTAACAGTTGCTTGTACAATATAATTCCCGCCAGAAAGTTCACTTTTACATGATCCTGGATAAGAATAATCGCCCCATTTAGTTTCTGCTGTTGAGAGATAGATTCGTTTATCGTCCTTCTTACTAATTATATTAACACCCTGGTTATCAAAATCTTTAGGTCCACCACTATAAAAGTAATTACAATCACCCAATTGAACAAATAGTTTACCATCTTTAGGTTTCTTTGTTTCTAAAGGTAATGGGAACCATAAATAACAGTTACCGTTAACTGTAGCTTGACGAGTAAATTTTTTACCGTCAAGATGGACAGTAACAGAATAATTGCCCCCTGCAACTTTCTTCTCACAATACGCTTTGTAAGTTTTATCTTTATGAATATTACATTTTCTGTTAGTTGTTTGTAAAAAAAAACTTTTTTTACCATCAGAAATTTCAACACTGATATCGTTTAGTTGAGAATAACCACGAGTACGATCATAGCCAAGTCGAATACCTAAAAAGCCTTCTTTAAACTTAGCTGAACTTTCAGTTTTCTTTTGTTGAGCTAGTTGTTTAACTTCTTTTTCAAGACTATTCAACTTACCTTCAAGACTACCATGATTCATTTTTATAACGGCTCTAATTTCTTCACGTTTTTCTTTAGCATAATTTCTAATACCATTTCTTTGTTCCCGAGTATAATTATTTGAATCTTTAACAATTCCAATTAATGTACGTATAACTTGGCCATACTCTTTATATGCTCCTAAATCACCATACTCTTTATCTAAACGAGCAAGTTCTTCTTCAAGTTCATTGATTTTTTTTTGATCAGTCATTTTAAGCCATCGAATAATGTATTACAAATGTAATCTCCTTTTTCCAATTTATCTAATTCTTTGAAAAACTTCTCACTTGACCCTTGATAATAATTAATATCTAATATCCTATTTCTAGAATCATCAAACTTTAGAAGATTATAATCAAATATATAGTCAGATGGGTTTTTTTTGTAATCTTCAATTTGTGATTTGACTTGATTTATATATTCGTTCTCTGATTCCCGGATTTCTAACCTGATTTGATGTATTGTCTTTTTATCAATTAAAAGTGAATCGGTTCCAAAAAAAGACAAATCCGGATTTCTTAATTCTGCAACTGAACAAGCAAATTCACACCTAATGCGCTGACAATAATCAAATTGAGATTTACTTTGATTATAAGACTTAACAAGATCTTTATTCTTCTTTTGAAAAAAACTTTTTTCAGGTTTCTTCTCTTTAATGACACCCAATAAATCTTTAATTACTTGGCCATACTCTTTATACGCGCCTAAATCACCGTACTCTTTATCTAACTGCGTTAATTTTTGTTCCAGTTCCGCTATTTTTTTTTGATCAGTCATTTTTCCGAAAATTCAATGTATAAATTGACATTACCATCAATGGTAACATTTTTTTTAATAGTTTGTTCACCAACCGTTGACTTGATTGTATAATTACCCCCTAGAAGTTTTTTCTTACAAACTCCCGTAGTGTACATAGTACCATGAGTAGGATGCTCGTACGACACAGAATTAGTTATTAAAAATACTGGATTTTCACCATCATTGATTTCAACCTCTATATGATTAAAACGACTAGCAGAATCATAATCTTTTGATTTAAAATCATAAAAATGAGGATAATCTCCCAATTGAATCCATAATAATCCGTCCTCAAAATCTGTCATTGGATTTTCATATTTTTCTTGAGTTTCAACTATATTTTTTAAGTGTTTAAAATCATCAATTAATTCTTCTAAATGATTATTAGTCAACCGAATTTCATTAGAATAATCATTTTTCTGTTGAGCAAGTTCTGTTTTTAATCGACCAACTTGATGATCATATTTTTTAACCTCTTGTACTAAACCAGAAATCTTTTTTTCCATTTCACTTCCATTTCCAGATAAATCTAACTCTTTAAACAAACCCAGAACTTCTTTGATTACTTGACCATACTCTTTATACGCGCCTAAATCACCGTACTCTTTATCTAACTGCGTTAATTTTTGTTCCAGTTCCGCTATTTTTTTTTGATCAGTCATTTTTTTGAAAATTTAAGATATAAATTGACATCACCATCAATAGTTATACGTTGAGATTTTTTTTCACCACAAACAGTACTAGTAACCTGATAATTTCCCCCAGGAAGTCTTCTCTTACAAACACTATTAAAACAGTCAGAATTAGTTTGTAGATAAACTGAACCAGTATCACCTTTTATTTCAACTTCTTGATCATCAAAGATTCTTTCAGAACTACCATGAAATAAACCATCCCCTAAATTGACAGTCAAATCTCCTTCTTTAAGATTAGTTAGCCCAATTTCTTTATTTCTTTCTAGCCGTTTAACTTTACCGCTTAACTCTCTAACATCATTATTAACAAAATTAACTTTACCAATCAGTTCTCCAATATCATTATTCATAGACTTAACTTTATTTGAATAATCTTCTTTTTGTTTAGCAAGTTCTGTTTTTAATCGACCAATCTGATCCTCATAACCATTAACTTTTTGAGATAAATCTTGTACTTTTTTGTCAACACCATTAACATAATTTTCTAACCAATTAGCATTAAACTTCTGACCAAAACCAGTTTTATCAAATCTTTGTTTTAACTCGTTTAATTCTTTTTCCAATTTACTTTCTTTTTCTGATGAAGACGATTCTTTTAATAATCCTAAAACTTCTTTGATTACTTGGCCATACTCTTTATACGCACCTAAATCGCTATAATCTTTGTCTAACTGCGCTAACTTTTGTTCAAGTTCATTTATTTTCTTTTCATTGACCATTTTTATAATCTTTTAAACTTAAAATAAACATAGGTATCATCATCAACAGTAATATTCTTAATTATTGATTCTTTACCTACGGTTGCTTTAACAACATAATTCCCCCCAAGTAATTTTTTTTTACAAATTGCTTGATAGTTTTCTTTAACAGGTTCAGTTAACCCGGCCCAACCCAAATAAGTTTGTAAATAAATTGAATTATCATTAAACTTAATTTCTACTTCTTGATCTAAAAAATAATCAGGAGTGAAACCGGGATCAGTACTATTTTCATGGCCTAATTGCACCATTAAAGTTCCACTTTTGTATTTTTGTTTTTCATCAATTTCACTTTCTTTCGAAGTCATTCTTTTTTCTGAAGTGGAAAATTCACTTTTCATTATATCCAACATCTCTCTCATAACAGACCCATACTCTTTATACGCACCTAAATCGCTATAATCTTTGTCTAACTGCGCTAACTTTTGTTCAAGTTCATTAATTTTCTTTTCATTGACCATTTTAAATCACCTTGGTATTTCTTTAAATTTTAAGATTAAAGTCCTGTCACCATCAATAGTAATTTTTCTAGAAACAGTTTCATTATTAACAGTAGCACTAATGGTATAATTCCCCCCATTTAATTTACGCCGACACATACTGGGATAAAAACAACCTTCCCTCTTTGGATGTTTAGCGTTATGGGTAGTCATGTAAAATTCATTCTTGCCATCAAATATTCTGACATCAATGTTATTAAAAGGATATTTTGGAACATAAGAACTATAATCGCCGCTAGCAATACCAATAGTACTACTATCACGAAGCTGAATTTGTAATAACCCGTCTTTTAAGTCATCTAACTCTTTGATTCTTCTTTTTCGCACTTCATTATTTTTCTTTAAATTATCTTCCAAACTATTAATTCTTTTATCGTAATTACTTTTTAGATCAGATAATTTCTTTTTCAAATCATTATTATGTTTACCTTGTTCAGACTTTAATGAATCGTAAGACTTTTTAAGTGTTGAAATACTGGTATCCATTTTACTCAGTTCATTTTTAGCATAATGATCTAAATCTTTAAACAAACCTAAAACTTCTTTGATTACTTGACCATACTCTTTATACGCACCTAAATCGCCGTAATCTTTGTCTAACTGCTTTAACTTATGTTCAAGTTCATTTATTTTCTTTTGATTGGTCATTTTAATCATCACAATTATTTTTCCAATAATCAAGTACACCACTAAGACGCTTCAATGAGAGATTCTCAACCAAGTTAATTTTCTTTTTCAACATTTCAATCGTGTCATCCCGATTTTCATAACTAGGGGAACGAGTAACTTTATCAAGCTCATCCCTCAACATTCTACTATAATTTTGACAAGATGCTAAATCTCCAGGGTTATTGTCCAGTTCTTTTTCAAGTTCACTTATTCTTTCGTAAAGATCAGTCATTTTTTATCATCTATAAATTCACTAATAAATTCATCATCAATTGAATTATTCTCAGCACTACTTTCTTCGATTTTTATTTCTTCAAGATGTTCTAAACTAGCAAGAGGTTTTTCTGTTTCCGCAGATGGTTCTTCCACTAACTTACCAAAAGATTTCTCTTCATCCAATAACGCCCCCTGGACAGCGTAAACCATCTTAAAAACTCCGTCAGAAGATAAAGAACGGGGATTAGATCTTAGTTTACCTAAAACTTCTATAGTATCAGAAAACAATTTTTCAACTTTATTTCCTGGCCGTTCAATCATTTCTGAAGTAATAATGTGTGGTGAATTGTTAGATTTGTACTGGCCATAAAACGAAAAGTAACGTAACGATTCACAACAATTTTTAAATGACTCAACAAGAAAACCGCGCCTAGTTTGATTCAATCTGTCCAAAAGAGGTTTATTTCTTGTTACTGGAGGAGCATTTTGTAACTTACTCTCTATCCTTTTAGAATGTTTATACCTTTCTTGAGCAAGGTTTAATAAATCTAAAGATCTTTTTTTCATCCCATTAATCTGTTGGCTAGTAAATTTATGTTTAGAATAATCTTCTTTAATTTTATCAAATTCTACTTTTCCTTCCAATTCCATCCCGGAAAGTAAAAGGTCATTAAATTCAGCCTCTCCTGAATAAAGCAATTTAACAAAATCTTCTTTAAGAATATTAACTAATGGAACTTTAGGTAAACGGACAGACTTATCGCTAAAAGTACTTTCATTTTCGTGAAGACAATAAATAGGTTTACCAAATTCTAAATCTGCAATTAAAAGTAAATCATAACCACTAACATTTTCATCGACTAAATTTCGAAGATATTCTTTAGAAATTGTTGGAGAAATTCCAACATGTAATAAAGCTGTTAATGGCCCTTTTTCTTTTTCAATCTCTGACAATTTTTTATAAACTTTAACAGAATTAACATTTTTTTCTGCAGATTGACTTAATTCTTTCTTAAAATCTGTTTCTAAATCTTCATAAATATTTTCTTTAACAACAAGTTTAAACCCATCTTTTAAGTGCGAAATGTTATTTAAATGCCGGTTATAACTTACTGCGGAATCTAAATAATGTTTCAACAATGATACATCTTTGTTGATTAAAACTATAGAATCATTTAATTTATATTGTGGTCGATTAACCACAGCTAATAAATCTTCATAATTCTCAATTTCTGTATCAATTGAATGTTTGTCTGAGAAAACTTTGGTTTCTCCATCGTAAGGAATGATTATAGGATTATCATTTCCGGCAAGTTCTTTAGTAAAATCTTTAAGAACACAACTTTGTAAATCTAAATTTTCTTTTTTAAATTGAGCTAACTTTTTTCCCTCAACAGAATTGTTAACGTAATATACTTCTAATAAATCATCTAAAGCATCAAGGAAATCTGCATTTTCATGGTTTAATAAATATAATTTGTTATCAACATAATCAAATTTAGAAACATTTTCTAAATTTAAACCATTTTCGTTTTCTTCACCATAAACAATTTCAGTCTTCCCGGTACTAAGACTGTACATTTCTTTCATCCCGGAGATTAATTCTTCAATATTTTCTTTCATTATATTTTCACCAATATCATATTTTATTTTGAAGGTACATAATCTAACACTTCTTCTAACATCTCTGCATCAACTTTAATCTCACTATCAAAAGGATATTGAGTGCGGTGATGGCGAAGATAAATTTTCATTTGCATTTTAGTAAAATTGCAAAGACTATTAACTGCCCTACCACCAATATTCTTATTTTCTTCATAAGCCCGATCAACCATTAAATCTACTGCGTCATCAGTGAAAGATAAATTTTTGTATTTTCTTTGTAAATTATTAAGTAAAAGATTAAAAGGAATTTCTCCCAAAACATGATTTTTCTTCTCCAACAACATCTCTTTTATATTTTCTTTACTATGTTCATTTAAAACAACCCAATTACCAATTCTACCAAAAAATTCTTTAATAATCCCATATTCTACTAAAGTCTCTACTACATTACCTTTCAGTTTTGAATAAAAACTAGTTTCTGTGATTTCTTCAACGGAATCATCAAAATCATCAAAATCATCATCTAAAGAAACGCAAGTCTTTTCTAAATCAACCCTACTTTCTAAATCTGCAAAAGCGCCTGCACAAAAAAAAAGAATATTGTCAGTCCTAATTTTTCTATCACCTTTAATTGTTTCCTCACTTCCGTACAACAATTTTAACATTCTTTTTTGAACTTCTTCTCCAGAAACATCTTTTTGTTTCATCTCTTTGTTTTTAGCGATTTTGTCCAATTCATCAAATAATATCACACCATACTTTTCTGCATACTTAATGTCAATGTCCGGATTATTTTTCAATTGCTCTGCAGTAAACATCTCGCGAGACTTATCCACTAATTCACTTAAAGGCACAGTAATATTATCACCTTGGTAACCTTCAACAGTAATCTTTGTTAAATCAGCGGAAACAAAAGGAACGTGAAAATATTTTAAAATTGTTTCAACAACATATGTTTTTCCACTTCCAGTCGGGCCAATTAATAATAATCCGGGTTTATGACTTTTCTCGTTTTGAATTATATTTTGAAGATGCTCAGTAATAGCCATAGATAAATAACCCGAAGCGTTCTTTTGTCCAACAATTTTTGTATTCAGCTCATATTCTAAAAAATCTAAAAAGTCATCTATTTTACTTTCATCTTTAAGTATATCAAAAATTTTCCTTTGATTAGAAACATCTTCTCTAGTAATCTTTAAATCTTCTTCTTTAATTATATGTGGAGAATCTATTTTATCTTCAACAGTTTCTTGAGCAAAACTATAATCTCTTTCTTTTTCTTTAGGAACCTCTTCAGAACTTGAAAAATTGTAAGTTTTCTTCTTCCCATCAGGGGTATTATCTCTCTTATTACCACTATTAGAAAAGTTATGTTTTTTATTTGCATCACTACCCCTAGAAGAACTGTTAGAAAAGGTGTAAGGTTTTTTGTTTTTTCTGACCATTTGATTATTCCGGAAATATTTCGTTATTTTAACGAAAAGTATTTATAATCCAACGCTTCTATCACCAAATAACAATACTACTGAACAGTAGAAAGCGATGATATATAAACATTTTGCAAATAATGTTAAAATATTTCCGGAGGGGAAAAATGAGTAATGAATTAACTGTTTATCAAAAGGGCCAAATGATAGAGACTATTGACGATTTTGTTTCTACAGTAGACCCAGACAAAAAATTATTATTTTTAGGCGCATTTTCTAACTTCATTGAAAATGAAGCTACTGGTGATAAATCTGCATTATATATGACCGCAAGCATTCTTTATGCGAGAATTTTTGATCGACTTCAAAAGGATGATGATAAACTAACTATGGGGATGATAAACATTGCCATTGGTGAATACATGGAAAAAGCTGGCGTTGATATGGAGAAATATAAATGAGCATAAACCGAATATTAAGTCAAGCAATTCAGAACATTGATGAAGGGGAAATAGATAAAGCTGGAAAAGCCCTTGCTAAAGTGTACAAAACGTACCGGAAAAAGAAAGATAAACCAGTAAATTTTGTTTATGTCCAATATAATTTTGCTAGGGTTTATGAAAAGAAAGGAATATTAAGTAAAGCAGAAATATTACTTAAAGAAATTATTAAAGATAACCCGAACCACTATAGCGCTTATTTTCTTCTTGGAAAAATGTATGAAAAATGGACAGATAAAGAAAATAACTTAAAAAAAGCTGAAGCCTCTTTATCTAAAATCCCTCAATCAGCAACAAATTATGATTCTGCAAAAGAATATCTAGAAGATGTTGAATCACAAATTTCAATTGACAAAAAGATAACTTTTTTTGAGAATAAATCCACTGAATATTTTAATGATCAGAAAGTTGCCCAAATGACAATGGTTTTAAGCGATGTCGACAACTTAGATATTTGTTCATGCAGAGAGGAGTATTATTTAAGATTTTCAGAGATTATCTCAAGAATAAAAAGAGCCAGTTATCAAAAGAAAAGAAAAGAAGGACAAAGTTTAGCAAAAATATCTAAATCAAATGAATTAAGTACTTTAGAAACAATATTAAACAAACTCATTGAAAAAGCTGGATTCGATTTAGAGGAATAATTATGTTTAAATTGCAATATACTAAAACGTAAGTGGAATTATAAACTTATCTTTACGTTTTATATATACTTCACCGCAAAAATTACAAATAATATTTGTGATTCAGTATATTTCCGAGAAATACTTAGTAAATTATTTAAAGTTTAAAATTATTGAATATTTAGAGGGGCAATTCGTCTTTTAAAAAAATGAAATTAGATTCTTTAGTAAGCAGTCTCTTTCTTAATAATCAGTTCTCTTTAATTAGAAGTAAAGAAGGATTATCTTTATTTTTTAGTATGGGTGGTGGTCCGATGATGTCCCCAATGATGGCTCCCGCACCAATGATGGATGCCCCACAAATGTGTATGGGTTATCAACTACCATCAATAAATGAAAGTAATCTATATGCTATGGACCATGCAGTAGACCCAAGTTATATGTCCGGAGGAGGTGGATTAGGTTTTGGAGAAACTTATTATGAATCAAGTCCTAACTTGAATGCAGTTAATGAAGTTATTAACAGTTGGGATACAGGAATAGATAATTCAGTTGCTGAATTTAGTTATGGTGGAGGAAGTGCAAATTACGGTTACTCAACAGATATAGGAGTTGGTCAAAATGATTTAAATAATTTAACAAATGTTTGGGATGCACAAATGGGTATGGGCGGCATGTATGATACCATTTCACATAATGTTGATATGGGCTTTCAACAGGATCATAATCATATTAATACAATGATGGATATTGCCCCAGTAACATATGGGGGTTATCAAGTAAATGAAAGTAATGATTATACTATGGAACACGCAGTAGATCCAAGTTATATTTCTGGAGGTAGTGGATTCGAATTCTCTCATCTTGAAACAAATCCAATTAGTGAAATTACTAACGGTTGGTATAATGATTATGGCATGGATAGACATTTTGAAGCAATGTCAGAACCAACATATGGGGGACATGGCATTCAATCAATTCAACAAAATCCATATTTAGATGATATAATTCCAGTAATAGATAACATGACTGCAGATTTAGGAATGCAAAACTTTACAGCAGGAATAAGAGAACCATTATATGAACCTGGCTTAAAAACAGATTCATATTCTCCGCTAGAAAGAATGGTCTCAGATACGCCTGAAGTGAATTTTTTTGAACAAGTAAATGATAGGTTTAATTTTGTTGAATCTCCAACAATCCAGGATTTTGGAATAACGGAAAGTAAATTGGATTTATTGAGTAATAATTATGGACTTGAAAATCTAATGGGTACTAAAAATAATTTTGAAGATGAGTTTAATGCTTATAACCCTGTTAACGTTTATAACCAACATTTAGGTATTGAATCCGAAATTAGTACGCCTCAGTTTGACAGTTATCAAAATTTAGGATTAGATAGTTCTTTAGAAGATAAAATTGATTTGTATCAACCAATTGATTACGGATTTCCTAAAATAGAAAGAACTTTTGAAACAGATTTTGAACCGGACATAGTTCAACCGCAAGATAAATTATTTTTTGAAGATCAGTTTAAAAGTCCAGCTATAGACAGTTTTCAAGACAATTCATTATATCCAAAAACGTTTATCGATGAATCAACTGGTTATTCTCCTCTAGAAAGTACAGTCTTAGGAATGGAAAACAGTTATGATCCAATCAACAATCTTTATACGCCATTACAAAATCAGGGAACATTTGGTTTAAACGAAGATTTAACAAACAGATGGGATCATGGCATTGGGATTGAAAATAATAATTTATTAGGAGATAATTATAATGCTTATAATCCCACTAATGTTTTCAACCAATATTTAGGAGTTGAACCTGAAGTAAGTACTTATGGGTTTGACAATAATATTGGATTAGGAAATTCTTTAGAGGATAGGATTGATTTGTACCAACCAATGGGAATGAAAAGAACATTTGAAAATGACCTGGGGTTAAGTATAATTCAACCAGAAAACAGGTTTGATTTACAAGATGACTTGTTAACTCATACAACCTTACCTTGGGAAACAAACAATTATTCTCCTCTAGAAAGTACAGTCTTAGGAATGGAAAACAGTTATGATCCAATCAACAATCTTTATACGCCATTACAACAAAAAGATGATATATTTTCATTTACTCAACAAGACACACCAAATTTATTAGATGGTTATAAATTTGATTATTTACATGAAACAGATTTTAACCCACTTAGTATTAAACAGCCATGGCAAAATGAATCAGAATTGGATTTGTTAGGAACAAATTATGGATACAATATAGGAAATGATTACACACCTACTTATCAAGAAGATTTAGGGGTGGGATTAGGATTTAAACCAAAAGATCAGTTTGATTTCCTTAAACCTCACGTTGAACAATGGGACAGAGATTACAAATTAGATAATGGTTCTTTACTATTTAACCAAGAACCGTTAAATGGTTTTCAACAAAATAATGAATTAAATAGTTTATCTCCATTAATTAGTGATTGGAACCAACAATTCGTGCCACAATTAGAAGATTATACTTTTAAAATAGAAAATCCGTTAAACATTTTTGAACAAAAAACAAATAATGGAATAGATGGATTAATATTTGAACATAAACCTCTTGACATTTATCAACAGAATGAACCAGATTATTTATCACCACTAACAGCAAACCAACAATATACGCCAAATTTATTAGACGGTTATAAATTTGATTATTTGCCTGAAAATGGTTTTAACCCACTTAGTATTAAACAGCCATGGCAAAATGAACAAGAATTAGATTTATTAGGAACAAATTATGGATACAATATAGGCGGGAATTATATGCCTGATTATCAGGAAGATTTAGGGGTGGGATTAGGATTTAAACCAAAAGATCAGTTTGATTTCCTTAAACCTCACGTTGAACAATGGGACAGAGATTTTAATCTTGGTCCAGAATATGATTTATGGGACAAACCAGCAGATATATTTTCACCTACACAAAAAGACGAGTTCAGTTTCCTTGATCCTTTTGTTAAACAATGGGAATCTGGACTGGGACTAGAAGATAAATTAAGTCTTTTAGATACAGGAAATAATGCTTGGGAACAACAAATAAAATTGCCAACATTTAATGTTGATGATGATAATTATTGGGCAAACCCATTCCAATTAACTCAAAATTATTTAATGAACGATTATTCAGAGTTAAGTCCGGTTTATTCTTCGCCAACATTTTTACTAAATAATGAAAAATTAGGAGTTCATGTTGACGCAGATCCTTTCGCACTTGAAACTAACCATTTAAATTTTGGTGAAGTAAATTTAAGACATAACTTATCATCAATGGGGGACCCAACAGGAGAACCATCTTTTTTATTACCTTCCTCGCATTATGATTTTCTTCTTGAAGATCAACAAGTAATCGACAAACTTAATCGACTTAATGAATTTTCTTTAGAAAAGTTCAATCAACAATTGCCAATTGATCAAAAAATTAATCCAGAAGAAATAAAATCTAAATTAGAATATCTTAATCATGTAGAAGAAACTTATGGATTAAAGATTATTCCATTTTCGGGTTTAGAAAGAGACAATGATATGTTTATTGATAAATCATTAATTGGAGATAGTCAAAGATCACCAAATGTGATTAAACAAGGGTTTTTATCAAAACCAATTTTAGATTATTCAGATGAGGAAATAGTTAGAATGGGACAAGTACTTAATGGGATTTCTGATTATGATGGTTTATTTGGATCTAAGGTCGGACATTTTCAATTTGAAGATGTTTTAGATTTATTTAAAGAAGTAGGCCTAAAAACAATGGCTTTCGGGAGACTTGAAAATGACCCTGCAAAAGAATATTCAGAAAGAGAAATATTAACTTCAATTACAAAAGTAGGTTCAAACCTACTAATTGATGAAAGAGAACATCTCTTTAATCACAACAATACTCTTGATGAAAGACAACACGAATATTCACCGGATAAATTAAAAAGTGAATTAATATTTTTGTTGGGACATGAATTGGGTCATAAATATGCGTTAAATGATTTTGAACAAATTCAAGAGGAAGTGGTATCAGCAAATCATGGTAGGATATTTGATGATTTAAAAGAAGAAATGATCCAAAAAGGATTCACTGAAGAACAAATTGAAATTTTATTACCAGTAGATAATTTGTCGAAATTCGGATTAGATCGGTTTACAAATAGATTTAATTCTGGCACATATGCAACTAATGAGTTAATGAGTGATATGTATGGGAAAAAATATTTGGAATATCATGATTCTATAAAAGGCACAGAATTAGCTAAACAATATGAAAAATCAATACGAGAACATGAAAAAATTTTTGAAAGAGAAATAAATGAAGAGTTAACTTATTTAAGGGAGAGTGCTGAAAATTATACCTCATTCAAAAAAGGGCAATCTTCTAAGATATCTGAATTTGTAAATTTTACTAGAATTGCAGGGAGCATAGTAAGACTAGAAGTAAATGGTCACCATGATTTGGCGGAAAAATATGAAAATAAAATCAAATCGGAAATTGATAATCTTCAATCATACACCAAAGGTGGATTTGGAGGCGGATGTTACAAACAACCAACAAGAAATAAAATGTGGTACAATTTTCAAGAATTGAAAAATAATTTAAGAATGTGTGCGTCTACATTTAATCTTGATTATGGAAGAGAATACCCTACTGATCCGCTAACAATGACTGATAAAGAACTTGAAGAATTTAGTCATGCAGGATTACCCAATAACCCTAACTTAACTAATGATGGAAGTTTATTTAAATTAGATCAAGATTCTTATAATCGTGCTAAAAATGTTTTTCATATTAATTATGCGTTAAATAGGATATTAAACGGAATGGACAAACCAAAATAAAAAATGACAATTACAAAAAAAATTATTGAAAGGATAAAAGAGATCCTTAATTATGAACATTATTTAATCATGGGGTTATTCAAAGATAATAAATTAGAAATGTTAAAATTAAAATTTGACCATAATGATTTTGTCTTTTTTGTCCCAATAATGAAGAGTTCATTAGAATATGAATTGAATGAATTTGATATTGACACTATTAAAACAGCAGAAATAATCATAATTAAAATTTTTAGTAGTTATAATAACCCTTGGAGCGGTTTATTTCATTATATTGAAATGGAAGTAATTACAGAAGTAATTAATAAAGAAGGGATGAATTTAGAAAATCCACGGATAAATTTTTTAAATCAAGCGTTGAAATTAACCCCCACCAGAATTACATTAATGAGTAAAAACCAATTGCTTGAACCAACTCGACATAAACATAAATCAATTGGTCCATTTATTTATAATTTAAAACAAGATGATTCAAAGAATTTTTATTTAGATAAAACCAATTATTTTAGATAAAAAAATCAAACATAATTATCCCACTCAAAAAAGACTTAGATTAGATGTTCTCCATAAATGAAAGAACAAGTAAAAGAAACGGTAAACACTGCAAAACAAATAATTCAGGAAGAGTTTGATTTAACTCTAGAAACAAATTCTCTAAAAATATATTCATTACAAGATTGGCAAGAATTAGAAGAGAAAATAAATATTAAAGAAAAGGACGGCTTCTTCGTTCCAAATTCAATGACTGCTCGTCTTAAAGATGATGAAAATGTTCTTCACACATTAATCCATGAACATCTTGCCCATAGAACTTATTTTGAACATTCTCAAGATGGTTTAAAGCTAAGGAAACTTGAGACAGATTTATCGGAACTGGAAAAATTAATCATTGGCAAACAATATCATAAACTGGATTCAGAAGCAATAATCAAATTTGTAATTGACTATGATAATATTCAACCAAAAATTAATGAAGAAGAAAATATTCTAACAGTTAATTATAACCCCCATTTTCCTTTAGCAAATAGTCATCTCCAATTATCTCAACAAATTATTAATTATAAGAACCAATTAGAACCTTATGCTGAAGCTTTTGCTGAATGGTTAACTAAATACCTCACAAAAAAGATGGACATAAATAATGTCAAAATTGGGGGGAAAACAGATATAAGAACATACAAAGTGTACCAACAATTTCTAAATATTGAAACACAAACTGGACCACTAACTGCACTTTATGCTGCAAAAATAAAAAGAAGTCATCAGCCAAAACAGTTACAGCAACTACTAAAAGAAACATTCAAAGACAAACTAGAATTAGCAGAAATCATCATCAAATATGGATCAAATAAACCTTTTTCAGATTTAGATCTCTTATTAGTTGTCCCAAAAGAAAAAGAAGAAATGTTCAAACAAATTATAGTCCCAAATTATTTAGATGTTTCTTTTGTAAATAAAGAAAAATTAGTTAACCAATTGAACTTAAGTGACATTCAATATACTACCCCCTTATTTGACGGGTTTTTCTTAAAAGGAGAAGAAAGAAAAGAAGAATTATTAAGTTTCGCCAGAAGTATCCCAGAAAAAGAAGATTACATTAGAATGCTGCATCAACAACATCGAAAAGCTAAAGAATTAGCAATAAAATGTTTTCAAGTTTATCAAATAGAAAAAAGTAGACAAAACAAGTTTACTCAGAATATGAAGAATAATATTGCTCGAACATTGGTTAACCTAACTTATGCAACTACTTATCAACATTTAATAAAATTAGGAAATCCAAATCAAAGACATGATAAAACTTTATTTAACCAGATTAAAGAGAATAATCCATTATTAAACGAAACTAGAAAATATTTGAAAAGTCTTTATGAAAACTTTAACAATTTTAATGAAAATAAAGTCCAACACCTATTAACAAAATAACCAAAAAAGTTTATAACTGACCATACGATTTTTAATAAAAATGAATATTAACGATAGAATAACTAGTACTTTTGATAAAATTAATCGACAAAGCTATGATTTAACTGCTCAAGAGATACTTATTGAGTCTTATTATCTTAATTTAGATCTACTAGATTCAGAAACAGTGCAAGAACAATTTGCTGAAACAATGATTAATAATTATTATGAGAGTATATCTTCATTAAGAGTAAACGACAAAAATAAAAATTTATTTTTTACATACGGTAAAATCATGGAAGAGCAATTACCACAAGAAATCAAAACTAAAGGTAAAGAATTTACTTTTGATTACTTTTATCACCAATTAAAACCAAGATTAGAAGATAACTTATTGAAACTTTTGCAGGGCTAATTGTCCTTTCCGTGTTCCTTTCGGAATTTCTTTAACTTCTAACCCTAACTGTTTGTAAACATCAACCGCAAGTTTACTGCCCAAAATCTGAGCAAGGGAAGTTAAATCTGTTTTCTTTAAATCACCTAAATCTTTCATTCCGTTTAAAACCAGTTTCCTTGCTCTAACTCTGCCCACACCTTTCAATTTTAAGAAAATTAAAAGGTCTTCTTTAACCCCGTTTTTAACACGAACTCTTAATTTATTTAATTCTTTAATTAATTCCCTACTGAACCCAGAAATTTTTGCTAATTCTGTACAAGCGTACAATAACCAATCAGCAATTTCTATCTTGACCCTAATTTCTCCAGGACGGATATTGTATTTTTCTAATAAAAAATCTTCATCTTTTTCGTCAGTCCAAGCTTCAAAAAAAAGTGCAGTTTTTATCGAATTCATAAAATCGGGATATTCTAAATCAAAAGTACTAGGTTCTTTTTCTAATAAAGAATCATAATTTTTTACTAATTGTTCTTGAACATAATCTTCTTCTTTACTTTTTATTCTTAATAAAGGCCGCATTTCTAAAGTGTTTGAAATCATTTGTAATAATGAAAATGCATTTTTAGTTTCATCATACTGAACTAAACAATCCAGTAAATGTCTAGCAGTTAAAGGGTCAAGGTAAAGTTCAGAAATCCTTTTCCCGATTAATGTTGCTTGAAGTTTTTTTATTTCCTGCCCTTCTTTGTTAATATCACTAGCGGTAATGAAATCTTCATTAATCCTTTTTGCTCCAGAAATATTTACGAAACCCCATTTATCTAAAATAGATAACATTTTTTCCATGATCAATTCTAATTTTGCAAAATCTCTAAACTGTGATGCCCAAAAAGTTTTACTAAAAAAATCTTTCATTGCTTTTTCATCCCTAATTATCCCGGAAGCAATTAATGATAATAAGTATGTTCTCAAAACCGGTTCAACTGCTAACTTTGAATAAATATCTTCTGGTTCTCCTAAAACGTACCTTTCATGGATCTCTTCTTTCTCTTTTTCAGTTTTAGCAACAACTATTGCTTCTCCAAAAGATTCGTATTCTGGCCTTCCTGCTCTGCCAGCCATTTGCATATATTCTAAAACGGGAATCCAATCCATGCCCCACCTTCCAGAATAACGTTTTAACGATTTAATGATTACTCGAAAAGCTGGAAGTGACATCCCTGCCGCAAGTGTTGGTGTACAACAAATTACTTTTACTTTCCCACTTCTAAACTCGTCCTCAATCAAATCTTTCTGCTTCTGAACTAAACCGGCATGATGGAAAGCAATCCCTTTTTTGATACAATGAGATAATCTACGACATTGTTTTGTTGGGGAAGAAGCCGCTTTAAGAACTTCATTTTCCATTTCTGGATGTTGAAAATTGGTTAATTTAGAAATGTCTTCAGCAGTTTTTTCTGCACTTGCCCTGGAAGGAGTAAATATTATTACCTGCTTCTTATTGTTAATAGTTTCTATTGCTAAACGTTGAATTTCATCCATTAATATTTCAGGAGTAATAAGAATTTATTAAGTTAATGGTTATCAATAACATTAAATTTTAGAAACCAAATGAGGATGATACATCCAGATATGAAAATATTCTCGTAATGAATCTCTTCTTTTTTCGGGGATACCAAACTTAACTGAAAGATCATCCGTAGCATGATTAATAATTTCTTCTTTCTGATCTGTAGTTTGATTTTCTTCTAAAGAACGACCATAATGAAATAATAAATCCCCCCCATAATATTTCATTTGAATTAAATTAAATGTTCCTTTTAAATCAGAATCTTCTACAAACTCATTTATTTTTTCTTTTAACAACTCTTTACTAATATCATGATTCTGAAAGTATTCATTAAACACTTTAACACCCTCTTCAGAAGCAACTTGAACAAACGTTACCAAGTCTTCTAAACTTTGTTTAGAATCAAGAAGAGACCCGTTATCAAGATTAAGAAGAGTCCTACCATGTCCAGTATCAATATAATTAATCACCACAGCATTAGCTGCTTCCATCGCATTACTATAAGGAATAGCAATTTTAACTTTCTGAGATATTGGTAACTTATCTAACAGTGAAATATTCATGTTATCATCAGATTAAGCCTAGTTTTTAATAGTTATGAAATAATTAATAAAATATAGCTAAGTTAACTATTTTTAATCTGTCTTAAAGCTTGATGTGCTTCAACCAAATTTATCTCTTTAACATAAATTAGAATGTCTGGCATACTAATAATAATTTCCATTATATTAATGTCCCGGGTTGATAATTCTGAAGTTAACCGTGATAAAACGCCTTTAACCATCGTTATATCATCAGGGAAATGTAACCTTATTTCTGAAAGATTATCATGAACTTCTAAGACATCTGCCTGTTTAAACAAAGACGATTTATTCTTTAAATCTTTCTTGTTAACAATTAAAGTTAAAATTTCTTTACCTTTAACAATTCTAAAATTTTCTTTCAATGTTTTTTTACCTAAAAAGTCTTCACACACTTCTTTGAACGCTTTATCTTTAAGAACAATCTTAGCAACATTATCTTTAGTAAAGATTGAAACTTTTTTAAACGCTTTTCCAGCATCTTTTGAACCTAAAACCGATAAATTATCTAAATCAAACCTTCTAATAGAACTAATCACGGCATCAAGGGAATCATCCAAATTATACTCTTTAATAAGATATTTTGCTAATGAACGAACATTAACAATTCCCCTCTTTAAACTCTTCTGAACAGAGATATGTTTATTGATTAAACGTTCAACTTTCTGGTTAACACTTTTCATAAAATAAAGAATGGTTCAAAAGTATAAAAATGTTTGGAAAATCATCAACTAAACAAAATTAAAAATCATCCTTCAATAACATAAACTTTAACAGTAAATGGTTCTTCAGGTACCACGTCTGGAGCGGAAGTCGAAACGGGTGCAGAAGGTTTAGGTTCAGGTTGGGAAGATTTTTTAACAACTTTCTTACTCTTACCAATAACATTAACTAACCATTGATGTTCAATTTCTTTTCTACCATCACTAACAACTAATTTAACTTTCTTCTTACCTGGACTAGTAAATGTTCTACTAACTGCTAATGGGCCTTTAACTTTATCTTGATTAAAACCAAAACTCCAAACATAATCTAATTTATCATTATCAAAATCTTGAATTACAGCATGAAAAATCATTGGTTCATTAATCTTAACAGTAGTTTCCTGTAGTGGAAGATAATCAACAATTTCTGGTGCTTGATTAACATTTTTAACAGTAACTTTAACTGGATGGTTCACTTCAAACTCACCATCAGAAACAACAAATTCTAACCAAACAGTTTCCTGTTCATTATTAAACTTCTTATTCAAATAAGCAAAATTACTTACAAAATCATTATCGGAATCCTCACTCCTGTTCATAACAACATCAAACCCTGGCTTCCAAATAAAAGTTCCATCTTTGAATGAAGCTCCTGGTGGGATATTTGCTAAACTAATATTTAAATCATCTCCGTCAGGATCACTAGCAGAAACTTCAAACATAAACTCTTGTCCCTCATTAACTACTAAATCATCATTTCTAATTTTTAAAGTAGGTAACCTATTATTTTTTGTAACGTGAATATTAACTTTTTCCGTAACCCCTAATTTTCCATCAGTTGCAGTAACATAAACTGGGTAAATTCCTTCATCATCATAATCAGTAGCCCATTGGCCGGATTTTTTACCTAAAGGAGAGGTATAATAAATTCTAACAAAATCGCCATCCTCATCAATAGTATCAACATTTAATTGAGCAAGTTGAGTTTCTTTAACAAAAATGTCTTCAACTTTTTCAAATGATGGAACACGATTAGAATTGTAAACTATTAAATCTAAAGTTCCAGACTCACATAAATCTTTTCCACAACTGGTAACCCCTAAAGGTATTATTTTCTTTTTCAAAAAGAAATGTTCAAGACGAAGAGTATTCAGAATGTTACTGAAGAAACCCCCTTTTCGTTTAATGGCATCAAAACCAGGTTCCCAAGAAAAAGTTTTACTTTTCTGGTTAAAAACCGCACCAGAAGGAAGATTTTCAAAGGTAACTTTAACTTTATCATCATCAAGATCAAAAGTATCTACTTCCCATAATAAGAAACTATTTTCTCTAACTTCTAACCGTTTTGGTAAATTTAATACCGGTGCTCGATCAGTTTCTAAAACAGTAATGTCTACACTGGTTTTAGTGGTAAGTTCACCATCAGAAACAATGATCTCAAGATTATAAGTTCCTGCATCATCATGATCAGTTAACCACTCACCATTTTCGTCCAAAGGACTTTCAAATGAATATGATAACGTTTCTTGATCAGAATCAACATCTGGAAGATCTAAAACAACCTTCTCAACTTCATTAACAGTTATTGGTAACAAAACCAATTCTGGTTTTCGGTTAACATTATCAACACGCATTTCCCATTCTTTCACTATTTCTGATTGACCATCACTAACTGTTAAACTTAAACTATGCTTACCAGCAGATTCATAATCAAAATAAAATTCTCCATAACTTTCTTTACCAATAACATCGCCGTCCATTTGCCAGAAATAATTCATTTCATCTTCATCTTGATCAACAACGTCAACATAGAATTTTAAGATTTCATCTTCTTCAACTTTAACAATTTCATCTTCAGAAAAAGACATTTTGATGGTTGGTGGCTGATTAGTTTTTAATATATCAATTTCTACTCTAAAAGTCTCTTCGAATTCTCCATCATCAACTTTAAATTCAGTCACAAAATTACCTTCATTACCATAACCAGTTTGCCATTGACCCTTACTATTAAACGGAAGCTTGAAAACGTAACTTAAAGGATCATGATCAGGGTCAGTAATAACTTGTTTTAAATCAACTAACTGAGTTTCTTTCATTACTATTTTTTTATCTGTAAGAACTGGAGGACGATTCTTATTAGCAACAACAACTTTAATTTTTTTTGTACTTTGTTTATCGCCGTCAGAAGCAGTTATTTCAAGTTCATGTTCGCCTTCATCATCATAAGTGGTTTGCCATTCACCGTTTTCATCTAAAGGAGATGAATATTGGTATTGAACATTATCATTGTCAGGATCAATTGCTTCCGCAGTAACTTTAACAATATCGGTTTCTTGAACATAAAAAGTTTTTATTGCGAAAACAGAACTAGCTAAAAGAATAATAATTAAAATCCAAGGAACTAATTTAAATCTTGACATTACCATTTTTCTATAACTTATAATTGCTCATTCACTGATTCATTCATTTAAAAAAATAAAAATAAAAAAATAAAAAATTACTCTGTATTCAGAGATATGTCCACAATTTCTGGTGGCATATTAACATCTTCAACAGTAATTTTTATCTGCTTAGTTACTTTGTCTTTACCATCATCAGCAGTTACAGTAACAAAAAATTCTCCGTGATCAGTAAAGGTAGTTTCCCATACTCCGTCGTTACCTACAGGTTCAGAGATAGTTAAAGTAATTTCATCCTCATCTAAATCAGTAATGATTGGTTTAATTTCAACCATTCCGCCTTCAGTAAGAACAATATCTTTTAACCCGCTAATTTCTGGAAGTACGTTCACATCGTTAACTACTAACTTGAAAACTTTTTCTGTCTCTAATTCACCGTCAGTTGCTAATACACTAACTTTGTATTCACCAGCACTAGTATGATCAGTTACGAAAGTTCCACTTTTTAGAGGTTCAGAGATAACAGTAGTGATTGAATCACTATTAGGGTCAGTTACAACTGGTTTAAACGCAACTGTTTCTCCCTCGTTAACAATTAAATCTTTTACGCCAGTAATCAAAGGAGCAACATTAACTCGTACAACAACAAGTTTAACTTGCTTTTCAGTTGTTAATTTTCCGTCTGTCGCTTTGATTTTTATTAAGTATTCTCCTGCATCTCCATAATTAGTTTTCCATTCACCTTTTTTGTTTAATGGTTTACCGAAAGTGTAAGTCACAGTATCTTTATCAGGGTCAGTAACTTGAACATTTAATTTAACTAATTCGTTTTCTTTAACAGAAATAAGTTCCATTTCTTCATCAGAAACATCTTCAACTTCATTATCAGTTAATTCAGGTAAAATTACTTCTTCCACAACTTCTGAGTCTTCACCAGCAACTTCATCAACAATAACCTCTCCGGTAATTAATTCGCCTTCAACAACTTCATCAGGCAATTCTTCAGAGATTTCTTCAACTTCCATTTCCTGTTCTATTTCTTTTTCAATTTCAGCAATTTCGTCAACTAAATCAACTTCTTCACTGACAATGTTTTCTCCTTGCGGAATCTCATAGGCTTTATAATCTAGACAACCCATTAAAAATACAAATACAACTACCACAGATAAAATAATCACAACTTTTTTCATTTTAATACACCCCCATTTTAAAGTAAATATAGACTGTCATCAATGACTTCACTTTTAAATGTAAGTATTCAAGAATGATAACTCGTATTTAAAGATTTATAGGCAGGAAAATATACAAAGAAAAGGGCATCTCTTTGCTCATAGTCTGAATTGTGTTAAATAATACTGGGCAAGATCACCACTATATATAACTAGCTATCCTAACTGTCTCAGCTATAATTAACATGATTGGGTTTCGCAAAACAAAAAAGTATATAATCATTAAAATTATTCTTAAAACAATATGATATTAAAAATTGGTCATCGTGGTGCTTCTGGCTACGAACCAGAAAATACGTTAAAATCATTCAAGAAAGCAATCAGTCTGGGCGCAGAGATGGTTGAATGTGACGCTCATTTAAGTAAAGACAATCAAATTGTTATTATTCATGATGCTACGGTTAACAGAACAACTAATGGCAAAGGAAAAATATCACAGTTAACTCTTGCAGAAATTAAAAAACTTGACGCTGGTAAAGGTGAGAAGATTCCTATACTTGAAGAAGTAATTAATCTAATTCGTGGCAAGTGCAATTTGAACATAGAAGTAAAAGAACCAGAAGAAGCAACAAAAATTGCAAAAATCATTGTTAAAGAAAAATTTGTAGAAAATACCATTGTTTCTTCTAATAATCAAGAAACTTTACTAACTATTAAAACAATCAATCCAAATATTAAAACTGCATTAGTTTTTTATTCTACAAAAACAAACTGGGGACAAGTATTATTTGATCTTCTTTGTTTATTATTTTTACCAATTACAAAAAGAATTATCATCAAAAAAGCAAAAGAAGCTAAAGTTAAGACTATTAATTTAGGAAAACCATTAGCAACAAGAGGAATGATTAAATTCTTACATAAAAATGGGTTCCTGGTTAATGTTTGGACGGTCAACAAAATTAAAGAAATTGAACGTTTTAAAATAAAAGGAGTAGACGGAATTTTTTCAAATTATCCAGATAGGGTGTAACATTTAACAAAATTTAGTTAACATTTAACTGAAAACAACATAATCTAACAGTGATATTACCAAAAAATAACACATTTAATTTTACTTTAATCTTAAACTTCCCCAATTGACACCAGAAATCTTTATAAATAGCTCCTATTTCTAGTTTAAACATGGCAAAGTTAAGGAAGTTTGTAGCGTACCAAGGTTTAGAAAGGCCTTATACTAGAATTAGTAAGTATACTAAAAAGAATTATGTTAGGGGCGGATTTCCACATATGAAAGTTATCAAGTTTGATATGGGCGATCCTAGAAAAGAGTATACCTCAGTTATAAGACTAAATTCTTGCAGAAGTATGAACGTACGTCATAACGCATTAGAATCAGCTCGGATGACTTCTAACAGGTTGCTTGAAAAAAGTATTGGTAAAGAGTATCATCTAAGAATTAAAGTTTATCCATTTCATGTTTTAAGAGAAAATCCTTTAGCAAGTGGAGCAGGAGCAGACAGGATGAGTACCGGAATGAAGAAATCATACGGAAAATCTATTGGTTGTGCGGCAAGAGTTAAAGAAGGACAAACTTTGATAGAACTAAAAATTAACGAAGCCAATATCAGGTTAGGTAAAGAAGCACTTTCCAGAGCAGCAAAAAAGTTTCCATGTTCTTGTAAAATCGTTGTTCAGTAAAAATTTAGTAAGAAAAATTTGATTACTTTTTATTCTTTCCAGATTTAGCTATTCTTTTTAACTTTTCTTTAATCCCTAATTTAGGTTTTGTTTTATTTGCTTTTTTTGATTTTTTCTTAACTTTTATTTTTTCATGCCAATCATGAAAGTAAGATAAAAGGCTTTCCATTTCGCGATAAATTTTCTTTTCCTTAACAGGATCTAAAGATTTCTTTTTTAAATCTCTTTGAATCTCTCTTGCTTTCAGACTAAGGTCTAAAATTTTACTATCATGTTCACGATTAATTTTACTACTTTTTCTTTCTTTCCTTAACAATTTTAACTTTTGGTAAACATTCTCCGCTTTATCTTTAGTAGACAACAATCCACCCCATTTAGTTTTAGAATGGGCCCTTTCTTTTATTGAGGGAATTGGAAGAGGTAAAACTTTAGGCAAAGCTTGTTTTGATTTTCTACCAACAATTTTAGTAGTCGAAACTTCTGGTGAGGATTCTGGTGATGAACTTTTTGGAACACCCAATACTACTTTAGGAGCGGTATAAACTTTCTGTGAGCCTAGCCATCTTAAATTATTATGGAATGTATAACCAGCAAATCCTAAAATCGATAAACAAACTAACAATAACCAAAGCCAACTAAAATCAACCCCAGTTTTTAATAACCTTCTTCCAATACTTAACCCTACAAGGGCTTTTTCATTTCCAAAATTAACATTAAACTCGTTCTGAGCAACCAGTTCACTATCTTTGAAAATTTTCATTTTTACTAAATGATTACCATAATGTTGAAGGTAATCATACTTTATTCCCTGAGTGAAAACAAAACCCTCTCCAGACTTAATTGTAAAAGGGCCATATAATTCAACCATTTTACTGGACATGTTCGAATCTTTAATTATTTCAACTTCAAAAAGATAATCTGAATTGTTCATTTCCAAATAATTTTCTGAAGTACTTGGAACTGTAACATAAAGTTCAATAAGATCATTAATAATATCTACTTCCACTGCCGAACCAATAGAAGATTTTTCTGTAACTTCAATCTCACTTTCAGAAAGGATTTCTCCCACAGATTCCAACCCTAATTTTACTTTCTTAGATTTGAGAGAGATCCCACCAACAACAGTAACTTTTTGTTCTAATGTTTGGCCTGCTTTAACAATAATTTCTTCTTCAACAACTTTTGTTTTTAATAAACTTCCCGACACGGGATTATAAACAGAAACAAACCCGTTAATTCCAAATTCAGTATCTCCTGCAAAAGTAAAATATTTATTAGTAATTAATTGTTTTATGTTTTGCTGTTCTTTTAATTGTTCTAGTTGAATTCTCTCATTTAACTTTTCTTCAAATTCTTCAGCACCATAATTTTCTTTAAGCAATTCTAATTTTAACTTTTCTTTAAAATGGTCTTGGTTAGGCAAATCTACTAATTCTAAATCTGATACTATTGGTTTAATTTTAATAGGTTTACCACCGCCATTTCTTAATGAGAGAGTAAACTCTTTAACAACATTAATTGGTTCTGTAACAACTTCTCCTCTTACTGGCAAGGTAATCGCCCTTCCAGCAGTAGCGTCTCCACCAGTATCACCATCACCAGAAGTAGTGTCTGGATCTCCCGTAACTGTTTTTTGGGTAACATCATCGGGGGTAGGAGGTTCAAATCTAATATACCTGAAATCTAATTTCTGTCTAATTATCTCAAAGTCTGTTTCAATGTCAGTAATATCTTCAACTACTGGATCAGTAGTAGGTTCATCGGTTGTGGTTCTATCAGTAGTAGTTCTGTCTGTCGTTGTATCATCACCGGTAGTATCACCAGTAGTATCGCCGGTAGTGTCGCCAGTAGTATCACCCGTACTACTTCCACCGCCGCCACCTCCGCTGCTGCTGCTACTACTACTTGGAGCAGTATAACTTAAAACGGCTGTACTATTAGTTTCAAACCTACCTTCATTTGAATCATTATCATAAGATAAACAATTCCAAGTATAAGTTCCCTGGCCTAATGATAAACTCCAATTAGTTTCGTTAGCTGTTCCACTTACATTAGTACTCTGATTTAAACTAAATGCTTGCGCACCAGTTTTAGCAATGTATAATGAAATATTTTCCAATTTCTGATCATCACTAGCGTTACAACTAAAAGTAAGATTTGTTGTTGTTCTTACATCAGTATCAGAATAAGCAGTAGCAGGAGATACTAGAGTTACGTTAGGTACGCCAGTAACAGTATATATCATATTTTGACTAGTATTAATATTTCCATCACCACAACTAATATTAACATTATAGATTCCAGCATCATCTAAGTCAGGAGTATCAGAAATAACACCCGTAGCAGAATTAATGTTAAACAAACTAGTATTATCGTAATAAGTTATTGTATCACCATCAGTATCGCTACAATTTAAATCGTAACTTAATGTTTGACCAGAGTTTACGGTTTGTGTTGATTGGAAATTGTCAAAGACAGGAGCAGTATTAACAACAGTGAAACATTCTGTTGTAGACTGGTTACTATTTCCGCTACTATCATTTGCCCAATAATACCAGCAAATCTGGTTCCCTTGTGCAAGACTAATGTTAGTATCTGTTGAAGCGTTATACTGAGCCGCAGCAACCATGTCTGTGGCGGAACCATTAATCCAAGTTCCAGTAGCGTTGGTACTGAAAATATAATCATCTAAAGTGAAATCATCAATAGTTAGATTAGCAGTAAAGTTTTCATAACGTTTAAAATTTAAAGAGGTGTTAGTAGCACTACTAAATGTAGGAGAAGTACCATCATTAACAGTATAAATCAATGTTTGACTTGTATTTACAGTTCCGTCACTACAACTAATGTTAATATTGTAAATACCAACTTCTGATTCAACTGGGGTATCATTAATATATCCATTACTAGAATTAATATTAAACAAACTAGTATTATCGTAATAAGTTATTGTATCACTATCAACATCACTACAATTAACATCATAATTAAAAGATAAGGAAGAGTTAACAGTGCTCGCGGCCACACCCTCATCAAAAGTAGGAGCAGTGTTAGTAGCAATAGTAATACTTGAAGAGTTAGTCCAAGTACTCCAATCAGTACCATCATAAAGTCTCACACTAAAAATCCAGACGTCATTATCACTGATGTTAGCTGAATCAATAGAGGTATAATTATCAAGAAGAGTTATTTGTGTTGAACTGTTATACCATTGAGTTTCGTTACTAGATTCAGCATCATCATTAGCATCACTATAAGTCCAAGTACCACTCAAAGTACCATTACTTCTGTTCAAAGAATCGCTAGAGGTAATGTTTACTGAAGAAGCTGAGGGAGCAATGTTTTGAATAATAATACTAGCATTATTCCAATCAGTTTCATAGTCTGTTCCATCATAAGCATTTACTGAACAAGTCCAGTTTTCTCCGGCAGTAGTATTACCAGAAGTTAAGTTTGCAATGTTCTCAATTGTGTCCGAAGTAAATGCAGAACTTTGCCCAGTTAAGTTTTCAACACCATCTTTATACCAGGTATAGTTTGCATAAACAGTTCCACCATCAGCATCAGTTATGTTAGTATAACAAGTTAAATTGTCAGCAGTATAATTATTTACGGAAGTGGAGTTTAGAATTACCGAAATAGTATTAGGAACATTGTTGGGTACAGCAACAATAGTTAAGTCTGAACATACTTCCGCTCCATCTTCCGTACCATCATTAGGAGTTACACAAGCACTCCAATTATCGCCAACAGAAGTTTCTTGTGAAACAATTAAATCAGTTCTGTTCTGATAAATAGCAGACATTTGTGCAGTACTTAATGTTTCATTAAAAAGTTTAAACCCATCAATACTTCCGTTAAGAGTTACCCCGAAATTAATGGAGTTTGCGTTCCCGGAATTTGTTACAGAAGAACAACTACTATCAGTAGATCTTAAAACACCGTCCACATAAATTTTTGCCGCAGAACCATTATATGAGCCAACTACAAAATGCCAAGCAAGATCATCAAAATAAGTTCCTTGAGCATCCCATTGTGCAAAACAAGTACCTGAACCTGCAAATCTGAAGTATATTGCATTTGAACCTTGGTCTGTTCTAAAAGCAAGTAACCACCCATTACTAGCAAAGTTTTCTTTATTTGCAATGGTAGCATAATCTGGTTGATTTGCAGCAGCATCATTTAACTTAACCCATGACATCACAGTAATATTTGTGGAAGGGTCTAAACTTCCATCAGCATTATCTGGAACGTATAATGAACTACTAGTTCCGGGAAAACTATAAGCTCCAAATCCATCATAACCACCAGTAGAATTCCAAATAACACCGGATTGAACTGTTGTAACATTATTTTGATATGTAGAATAATCAGTACCATTCGAGTTACCATCTACTTCAAATGGTAAGTTAAGAACAGCAATACTAGTTCCATTTTTACGCCAGTCAGTAATGTTTTTAACTGTATCTGAATCATTATCTGCAACAGACCAGTAAGCGGTGATGTTCTCAGTAGTATAATTAGTTCCAAGAGTAGAATTAATTATCAGATTGCTAATTTCAGGAACATTATTTGGTGCAGTAATAACTACAGTATCATTTGTACTCAAATTATCAAATGTTGAACCATCACATGTAATGTTATAATCATAAGTCCCAGAAGCATTAAAACTCCTATTATACTCGTAAAGTAAACTGGTGGCATTGTAACTCATGTTAAAGAAACTTCCCGCTGTATCATTAAAAGAAGTATTGCATTCTCCAACAATTACTTCTCCAGAACTGGAATTAGTATAATTTGCAAAGAAATTTAATTGTTCATCGGGATTAACAGTTTGACCTCCGAAAGGGAATCCGGCATCAGTTTCATCCCAAATAGTTAAATTAGCATTAAAATCTAATCCTCCCGCAAAACCACTGAAGCTAGTTACATTAAAAGCAATGTGGGTATTATTTTCTTCAAAAGTACCAACATAAGTAGTCCAATTATCACAAGAAAAATCTGTTCTGTTCCAACCATTACATTTGTAAATAGTGTTAATAGACAAACCATTTTTAGGAATAGTTAAAGTAATGTTGGTAGAGTTATAATCAAAACTTTCAAAGCCAATCAGTTTAGTCAAATTTTTAGCAGTTGTCGGCAGAGTACCATTAAAATCTACAACGTCTGGAACTATACTATTATTTGTTTTAGTCATATTTATTTCTTGGAAATATATCATTTCTCCACTCGCTAAAGTTATGTTTAATGAATGAACTTTATTTTGTCTGATTGGATAAATAAAGTCATTACTAGAGTTTGTACTTTGAGTGGAAAGAAGATAATCAAGATTATCATAAAGATCTATTGTTGTATTTACTTTGTTAGCATCATTATCTAAAATACTTAGACTAATGTTACTGTCTGGTTCGGCTAAATTAATGTCACCATGTAAACTGCTAGCAACAATACCATTGCTAGAATTATAAATATAAACTGGGTCCCATTTAACTGAAACACTATCTAAATCAGTTTCAATAACATAAATTGCATGGTATCTTCCTGTTCCAATTTGAGTTATGTTCTCAGGCAAGATTAAGTCACCAAGTAAAGATTCGTCCGGCTTTCTAACGGCAACAGTAATGTTTGGCGGATCATAAAGCGTACCATTTTTCTTAGTGGTAATATTCAAAACTGCAGCTTCACCTTTCATATACTTATTATCTGAACCTTCATTTAATGGATCTAAAACCATTGAGTAAACATCAATATCAACAACAGTATCATTAGAAACTTTATCCGTATGTAAAATCCCACTAGCGTTAACCATTGTAAAATTAACTGTGATGTTATATCTTCCAAAATCATAAATTGTTTTATCAACACCGTAAATACAATCACCACTATCGTTAGTAGTGTTCGCACCAGCAAACGAATCGTTGAAAAAGAAACTACAATTTGCAGAAATAAAATGTGATGAATTGTAAAAGTCGTAAACTTTAGCAGTGATGTCAACCAAATTATCCACTACACCTTTATCATCTTCACCAGTACCCCCATTTTTACCCCGAGATAATTCAGATAAATTAGCAGGACCAAGATAATCCATAACCATCACAAATTTAACAGAGAAATTTTTACTAGCATTATTGTTAGTTTCGTTTGATTCCTCAATTTCGCTATCTGGATCTGCCCGAATATCAAAAGTATAATTTCCCCCAGTAGCTGTCCAATTAAATTGTAAATCAGTAGAGTTACTTTGAGTCAAATTTATTATTGTTGATTGGTTCAAAATATCATCAATATAAAATGAAATGGTTGCATTGGTAGCGTCCATGTTACCTAAATTCTCAACAGAATAATTCACCTCCACATTATCAGTTTCTTTAATCGTTCCGCTAGTGATATTAATATCCGTATCATTAATTTTCAAATCTGGGAAGAGAGTGTTTGATAATACCACTGTTATAAGGGTACTATTTGTTAAGCTTAAATTAACTTCAGTAAAACCATCGTCATAGCCAGTTTTATTTGCCGAAATGTTATGCGGTGTGTGATAAGTTTTAACATAATTATTATCCATCTCGTATTCAGTTAAAGTTTGCCGAGGAATAGATCCATCAGCAGCACTGACATCTGTATAAGTATTAATATTACTGGAGTTAGAAACATTTACTGTCGCTCCACTTAAAGCGGAAGTACCATCAGTAATGTTAACATCTAAGAACCATTTTAATAGATAATAAGAGCCAGCACCAGTAATATACATATCTCCTTGGTCCAAACTAGAATTAATAATAGTACAACCAGTAGAATCTTCACACCAAGTATCATTTGCTGCAGTTAGTGTACTAATTGTAACGTTAATGAGTGTATTATTATTTGCAGTGTCCCATTTAACTCCTTCTGCCCCAGAACCAATAGTGGTAATGTTAGTATCCCAAACCTCATTATGTTGAGCAGAGGTGTAAAAATAAAGCCCATCATCACCATCTCCTGAAGTCCAGAATTGACAATTTTTGATAATGTTTTTCTCTTCTCCATTAATATCTAATCCGCGATTTGTAGTTCCGTTAACTAAATAATTCTGACAATCAAGAGTAACTTCATTACGAATAGTTGTTAGTTGTGAAGAGGGAGAAGTGTCATTAGTTAGGAAAATAGTTTGATTACCATTAACATTGTAATAAGCTTCTTGTAAAGTTTTGTAAACAGAGCCTTCATCAGTTGCTGTTGAAAAGTTGTACAAACTAGTTGTCAGGCTAGTATTGACATAAACACTAGAATTTGGAGTAGGACCACAATCATAACTAATCACTTCTATAAGGGGTATAGAATCGTTATAAAAATTCCCTATATTATTTACACAAAGGTTTGAAGTAACACTATTATCATCAATCCCCCTATCACCAAGAAATTGATTTTTTGAAATATTAGTACCTATAGTATTACCCAAAGTAGTTTCAATCGCTTCCGCGCCATAAGTACCTTCAAAAATATTTTCAGTAATGTTAGTATTAGTACTCTGAGAAAGATAAATCCCATGCCTTTCCCCACCACTGTTAAAAGTGTTGTTATAAATTTCCAGCTGAGCATCATTACCAGAATTATCATCGTCAAGATAAATCCCATAATCAAAATTGGTGATGGTACAGTTATGAACTTCTACACCGGTCTGACCATAAGCATAAATCCCATATAAGAGCGAATCCTCTGTAGGGTCCTCATAATTATAACCCATACAGTTAATATCAATATTG